>VMHT01006755.1_pt1 | contig 21873 bp, 19 predicted proteins | sample 4693611 | NCBI WGS metagenome assembly VMHT01 (sample SAMN12280063, study PRJNA550983) | marine metagenome | isolation source: seawater sampled from same location over 5 years 0.02-0.2 micron viral filtrate | place: USA: collected off the coast of southern California halfway between the port... ...
AACAGGTCGACAGAGCGCAGGCCATACGGACAAATATGCTCATCGGTGACCATTCGGTAAATGATTGCTTTCTTGGTCATGAGATATGCTCCTGTTATAGCTTGCCTTTAAAGTCAGGTATGGGGCGATCTTCAGCCTCTGCTGCAGTTTTGGCCTTACCATTTTTTTCGATATCGTCAATCAGCCATTTCATTTCTTTAATTTCTTTGCGCTGCGCCGTGATGATCTCATTGGCAAGCTCTCTTACGCGCTGGTCTTCAATGTTCGAGCGTTCACTGGTAAGAATCGCAATTGAGTGATGCGGAATCATGGCTTTCATATAAGATGAGTCTGAGACTGTGGTCTGCGAGCGGACCAAAAATACACCTACAACGAAGACTATAAAAGCACTGATGAAAATGACCGTATTTAACTTTTTATTAGTATACATGCCCAGCATAAAGGCCAGCATGATTATGGCCATTACCGCCCCCATATAGATGGCCATGTAGGTTCTGGTTTCACTAAAAAATACATGTGACATGGCATAGGTATTTAGATACATCATGGCAAACATCGCTAATGTCGATGTGAAAATCATTGCGAAAAACTTTGAATACTTCATATTTAAACCCTCCTAAACTAAAAAAGACTGTGAATCAATAAATACTAAAACAAACAAAGATCAGTTCATTTTTTAAAACAGAATGAAAAAGATAAAAACTTAAAATTCAAAGGCATTGAAATTTATACCTTCCCGTCTTCAAAGACGATACCGGCAGAGGATTGAAAAAGTTGAAAAATTTGAAAAAGAAGGAATCTAAAAAATAATAAAAATCAATGACTGAAAAGAAGTTTCAGTCATTGATTAAAAGGACATTGTTACATCTGCTCTTCAGCAAACTGTGCCAGTCTTGAGCGCACCACCCCATCGAGGTTTACCGCCGCGCTGCCCGAAAAGTTTTTAAATTTTTCCACAAGATAGGTAAGCCCCGAGGTCACCGGCGACAAATAATTACTGTCGATTTGGGCCAGGTTGCCGCTACAGATGAGCTTGGTGCCTTCACCGCATCGCGTGATTATGGTTTTTAACTGCGAGGCGGTAAGGTTTTGGGACTCATCTAAAATCACGATGGCATTTTGAATACTGCGACCGCGCATAAAGTTGACCGACTTAAACTGAATATTGGCTTTTTCCATGATGTAGTTCATCGAACTTTTCGCATTTTCATCATGCTTATGCAGTACCTCTAGCGAGTCGGTAATGGCGGCCAGCCAGGGGGCCATTTTTTCTTCTTCCGTACCGGGTAAAAAGCCGATAGACTCGGCGATTTCGGGGGTACTGCGAGTCACGATGATTTTGTCGTACATATTTTTTTCAATCACCATCTCCAGCGCCGCCGCCAATGCCAGCAAGGTTTTGCCACTACCGGCCGGCCCGGTAAGTATCACCATATCAATGTGGGTATCCAGTAAGGCATGCATGGCCATCGCCTGACCGATATTTTTGGGGTGAATACCCCAGGCATGTTTACTCATCAGGCGTTCATAGCCAAGGTCCAGAACTTCCAGATGATCGTTGTCTACCGACTCCACCAGCCCGGCAAACTCACGGCTGTCGTCGAGCAGAAACTCATTCACATACGCTTCTGGCAGCACGCTGCGAGTCAGCGTATGGATTGTATCGCGGCCTTCACTGCGACTTTCTACCGTTTTTACCTGCTCCCAGAAGTTACCTTCAAATTTGTGATAACCCCGGGACAAATATTTTATATCACTAATAAGCTGATCGGTGCGGTAATCCTCTACATGTGCCAGCCCCGCGCCTTTGGCTTTAAGCCGCATATTCAAATCTTTGGTTACCAATACCACCTGCTGGGGTGCAAAGGTTTTTTGCATATGCAGCGCAACATTGATAATGCGGTTGTCATTTTCGTTGCTGGTAAAAATTTGCTGCGTTTGGGTCATATTCAGATCGGCATAAATAGATAACGAGCCGCTGGGTGCATCTTTGCCTGCGCCCATGCCCTCCAGACTCACACCTGCAAGCATTTGTTCGGGGGTGGCATCGTGCAACAGATCTTCCATAGCCCGTATCGATACCCGGGCATCGCGCGCCACATCTTTTTTACTGTCTTTGATATGATCAAGCTCTTCGAGCACCGTCATCGGTACCACAACATCGTGTTCTTTGAAGGAGAGAAAAGCATGGGGTTCGTGCAGCAGAATATTGGTGTCGAGGACGTAAATCTTGGTTTCGATAGCTTTTTTTCTTGGCATCCTACACTCCGGTAAACAAAGACCAGGGCCGCCATAGGTTCCAGCGGCAGCCGCGGCTGACACAACGAGGAGGCTGCAGGGTCGAAGAGCACGACCTGTGCCGCATCGCATCAACTTACACTTTCACCATATGTCAGATTTGGCGGCTTAGCACGAAATTTCACAATTTATTTTTGTAGCCATACTCGCCTTATCGGCAATTGGCATCCAGCTGCAGCTTAGGTTAACCCTGTGTGAGCACCCTGCTATATGGCACTACATAACGGTTATTGGCGGCGAAAGAAGCTCGATACCAGCCCGGGCTTATCACCGGGGGCGTGTTAGCTAGGGCTATTTATTCTGAGCCTGTTAGCCTCTCGCATACGATTCGCCCCTGCCAGCAGGTCCGACGCCGCAAAGGCGGCTCCCTCTGCCATTGTTTGGTCCGCTTCCTCAAGACCATTAGCTTTGTTCTAATAATATTGGGCGCCGGGTTAGCTATATTGCCTATTTACCCCACCCGGTCTGTCGCTGCAATCAGCATAAGAGACCTCTCCCAAATACACTTTTTTTGCTGCTGAATCTATGTGATTTAATCCTATTCAGCACTGGTTTTGAACTTATGATTATTTTTTCGCTAAGTAAACTTTATTCAGCGCTACGGGATAAGTACAATACCGCCCCATTTTTATCATAAGCGACCAGACACAAGATGACTTCAGCAAGCGACTACGCTGTGGGCCAGCGTTGGCTAAGTAATACGGAATCAGAGCTAGGATTAGGCGCGATTATCAATCAGGACGGCCGTTCTGTAGAGGTTTATTTCCCCGCCACCGGCGATAGCCGTAAATACACCAAGCATGATGCGCCCCTGACCCGGCTGACGTTTGCCATCGGCGATGATATCAAAAGCCAGGATGGCTGGAGTATGACCATCACCGATACCGAAATCAGTCGCGACGCCATTATTTATTATGGTGAACGTCATGATACCGGCGAAACCGTGAAGCTGCCGGAAACCCTGCTGGATCATCAAATCCGTCTGAATCAGCCTGAACAACGGCTGATGAGCATGCAACACGACAAACCCAAATGGTTTGATTTGCGGCTACGGGCATTTTCTTACCTCAGCGAATATTATCGTTCTTCTACTATTGGTCTGGCCGGCGCCCGTATTGAGCTGATTCCGCATCAGTTACATATCGCCTCACAGGTGGGTAACCGCAATGCCCCCCGTGTCCTGTTGGCCGACGAAGTTGGGTTGGGAAAAACCATTGAAGCAGCGCTGATCATTCATCAGCAGCTCACCACTGCCCGGGCCCAGCGGGTGCTGATTGTGGTGCCTGACTCTCTGGTGCACCAATGGCTGGTAGAAATGCTGCGCCGGGTGAATCTGGCCTTTTCTATTTTTGATGAAGAGCGCTGTCAGGCGATGGATGAAGATCAGAGTAATCCGTTTGAGCAGGAACAGCTGGTGCTGTGCAGTCTGAGCTTTTTACGCGACAACAAACAGCGCCAAGCCCAGGCCTTGCAAGCCGGCTGGGACATGTTGGTAGTGGATGAAGCCCATCACCTGGCCTGGTCGGTAGACGCGCCTTCGGCCGACTATCAGTGTATTGAATCTCTGGCTCAGCAGATCCCCGGGGTTCTGCTGTTAACCGCCACCCCCGACCAGCTGGGCCACGAAAGTCACTTTGCCCGGCTACGTTTGCTCGATCCGGCCCGTTTTCATGATTACGAGCGCTTTTTAGAAGAAGAAAGCCATTATAGCGAGCTGGCGGAGGCGGTCGCGCCCCTGCTGGATGATGCGCCGTTAAATGAGGCGCAGTTGCAGCGTTTGGAAGAGCTGGCACCCGAGAGTACAACAGCTCTGGAAAATCTCAATGATATGGATGAGCGCGATGCTTTGTTGCATCGCCTTATCGATCGTCATGGTACCGGACGGCTGTTATTCAGAAACCGGCGCGCGGGGATCAGTGGCTTTCCGACGCGTGAGCTACACACTCACCCTCAGCCCCTTCCGGATGTCTATGAAGACGCCCTGGCCAGTGCCACCGAACTTGAAGAATCCCTGTTTCCAGAGCGTCAACCGGCCCTGGTGGACAGCTGGACAGAACTGGACCCACGGGTGGAGTGGCTATTGTCGTTCCTGCCTACCATCAAGCCAGAAAAAGTACTACTGATTTGTGCCAGCGCGGTCACTGCACAACAGCTGGGCGAAGCTATCCGCCTGCGCACCGGCATTCGCCATAGCGTCTTTCATGAAGGCATGAGCATTGTCGAGCGTGATAAAGCGGCGCATTTTTTTGCTGATCCTGAAGAAGGCGCCCAGATTTTACTGTGTAGCGAAATTGGCAGCGAAGGGCGTAACTTCCAGTTCGCCCATCATCTGGTCTTGTTTGATTTGCCTATGACACCGGATCTGCTGGAACAACGCATTGGTCGTCTTGATCGCATCGGTCAGACGGAAGACATAAAAATTCACGTGCCCTATTTGCAGGACTCAGCCCAGTCCGTGTTACTGAGATGGTACGATGAAGGTTTAAACGCGTTTAGCCAAACCTGCCCCACCGGCTCTGCCGTGTGTGAACAGGTGGAAGATGATCTGTTGGGCTGTTTGCAGATGCCCGAAGACACCGACAGCCTTGACCAACTGGTGGAGCGGAGTGCTACCTTAAATGCTGACTTAAAACAGCAGCTTGATGCCGGCCGGGATCGCTTGCTGGAACTTAATGCCTCTGGCCAGGGTAAGGTCGAAGATTTGCTGGACGACATTATTGCCGAAGACGCCAACAGCAAACTGCCGGAATTTATGTCCTGGTTATTTGATGCCATTGGCGTGAATCAGGAAGAAGTCGGTAATAGCTGTTATGTCATCAGCCCCGGCGAGTCGATGATCAATAATCTGCCAGGACTAGACCCTGATGGCATGACCATTACCTTTCGTCGCCGCGCCGCGACTACGCTGGAGCATGTGCATTTTATCAGCTGGGATCATCCCCTGGTGCACAATGCCGTGGATTTGATATTGACCGATACGGTAGGAAAAGCCAGTTTAGGCTTTATCGGCGATCGCTCACTGCCCAAAGGTGCTTACTGGCTGGAAGCATTATTTGTATTAAGCGTGAACGCTCCGGCGCATTTACAGGCCGGTCGCTTTTTACCCCGCACACCTGTCAAGCTGTGTATTGATGCTGAGGGTAATGCCTCGGATATTACCTTTGACAAAACCCGCCGGGCCAACAAAAAAATTGGCCAGCAGTTGCTACAGGCGCTGAAAAAGCCGGTAAATAAGCAGATTGAGACAGCCCGGGAATTAGCACAAGACCAGGCGCAGACTCTACTGCAACAGTCCCGCGAACAAATGCAAAGTTCTTTGCATGATGAAATGACCCGTTTACGGGAACTGCAACAGCAAAACCCGGCCATTCGCGATAGCGAAATTGAGTTTATTGAAAACCAGATTGAGCAACTTAGCGCCGCGTTTGAGAATGCCGAAGTGCAATTGGATGCCCTGCGTATCGTAGTGAATAATCCTTAATGGCCAACCCTGCCTTTATCTACAACCCGCCGATGTCGCCTTATCTTGATATTTTGTATCAGGATGAGGCCATCGTGGTAGCCAACAAACCCAGCGGGTTATTAAGTGTGCCGGGTAAAGCCGTGGCCCACCAGGACTCGCTGATATCCCGGGTACAACGGGTGTATCCCACTGCATCGGTGGTGCATCGTCTGGACATGGCCACCTCTGGCATTATGATCATGGCCATGAACAAAGACAGCAACCGCTATCTGTCAAACCAGTTTGCCACCCGCCAAACCCAGAAACGTTACTTTGCCCGGGTCAAAGGCAAAATCACCCAGCCTGGCGGTATGATAGATTTGCCGTTGATTTGTGACTGGCCCAACCGGCCCAAACAGATGGTGGATCACGAGCGAGGAAAGTCGTCACTCACCTACTATACTGTTATCGAACGTAGCGATACAGAAACCCTGGTAGCGCTCAAGCCGGTGACCGGCCGCTCTCATCAGTTACGGGTTCATATGCTGGCGTTAGGCCACCCGATTCTGGGCGATCGCCTGTACGCGGATGAACAGGGCAAAGCGATGGCACCACGACTGCAATTACACGCCCAAACCCTGATAATCCGCCACCCGCATACCCAGCAATGGTGTCACTTTACCACGGCGATACCGTTTAGTGCCCATCAGCCACCGCCGCTGACATTGCCAGACTACATCGACGATTAAGTTTTTGGCCCGGCGCGCCGATACCCTTAACAGGGTTTCACCTGGATAAGAGATTCGCAATGCGCAGGGTAAACAAAATCATAGGACTGGTGCTGGGTTGGGTACTCACAAGCACGCTGGCGCAGGCCAGTGTGTTTAATGAGGAACTTAAGGCTCGTTACCCGGCTTCGCAGCGTCTGGAATTCAGTGCCGGCGAAAATCCGGTGGTCGCCCTACAGCAACCCGCGCAGGTGGCGCTGCCCAGAGGGGTGGCTATTGTGCTACTGGATACGTTCTCTCAGGGGCTGACCTTACCGGTGGCCCGTCAACTGGCGGATCGTCTCAGCCGCTGGGGCTGGCATGTTACTCTGCTGCCGGTAGAAATAATGGCGGACAGCGACGCTCCCCCCAATAATAACGTACCAGTCTCCCGGTATACCGATATCACCCGCTCGGGGCTGAATCATACTGCCTGGAACAATGAAGTGTTGCTGCGTCTGAACGGGGCGTTAAATGCTTTATCTGAGCAGCCGGGCTACCGTATTATTATTGGCCAGGGTATGAATGGCGCGGCATTACTTAACCTGGATGCTCAGCAAACCCTGCCAGCGACCGACTCACTTATCACCATTGCCCCGTTCTGGCCTGATAACTCCCTTAATGCTGCTGTGGCCGGTCATCTGAAAGACTCGCAAACACCAGTGCTGGACATTAGCGGGGGCCTGTACAATCGCTGGTCAGCACAAACCTCCGCCCAACGGGAGCGTATTGCCCGGGTTAATCTAAAATTGCACTATCGACAAAAACAGCTGAACGAAATGACCAGCATGGCGTTTCATGATCCGGATTTTGTTTCGCCCTTTGTCAGTCAGGTCAGCAAAACGATATACGGGTGGGTCGATTATCTTGGCTGGTAACCGGCTTCCCAGCCCCCTGTAAGCATCAAGGTTACAGGGCGCCGTGATGCTTTTATAGGCAGATTCTTAAGACCAACAACATATCCATTTGTAAAATAACCTTCTATACTAAGAGCAATGACCACTATAAAACCGGCCCGGGCTTAGTGAAAGTAGATGTTTTTATAAATGAAAAATCCAGGCAACTTTGCTTTTACCTTCGGGGTTTTTGGAACCACGATATTGCCTACACCGAACTTGAGTTATTCTTTTGGGATATCCTGGAAGAATGGAGTCAGGTGGAGTACGATTTGGCCCAACCTTATTCCAGCAAAGAGCGGGCTTTTTGGCATTTACTTCATCAGATGCATTTTTGGGATGTCGAAAAACTAATGCACGATCAGGAACTCATTGATGAGTTGCAACGTTGTGCCAGTTACCTTGAGGGTCATGGTACCTGTCCGCAAGATTGTGTTGGTATCCGTCCGTAAACCTACCCGGTTGCTGTTTTTTCACCCTTCCTGATAAGCCAGATTTTTATGTCGTTGCCGCAGTTCATCCACGCCTATCGTGATCGTCGATTATTAAGTATTTTCCTTTTTGGTATCTCCAGTGGTTTTCCGTTTGTGATGATAGGCTCGGTGATGGCCGCCTGGCTGTCCGACGAAAGCATTGAACGCGCCAGTATTGGTTTGTTCGGAATTATTTTTAGTGTGTATTCAGTAAACTTCTTGTGGTCGCCTCTGCTGGACCGGCTACGTATCCCTTTTTTAGGCCAGCGGCGCGGCTGGATCATGACCATGCAGCTGGCAATTGCCGCCTGTTGCTTTGGTTTATCCACCATGGATATTCATGGTTCGCTGTTTACAGTGGCCCTGTTAAGCCTGGTAATCGCGATTCTTTCAGCAACGCAGGATATCGCCATTGACGCCTATCGTATTGATATTATCGGCGACCATGAAAAAGACAAGCTCTCGGCAGGCTCGTCGCTGGCCACCGCGGGATGGTGGACCGGTTATGGCGGTCTGGGCGCCGTGCCTTTTGTGGTAGCCGATGTTCCGGGCTGGGACTGGCCTGATGTGTACTGGCTGCTGGCGCTGATAATGCTGGGGGTAGCGCTCTTTACCCTATTGGCTAAAGAGCCCGACATTGAGCGCAGTAATATCATGCACGAAGCAGAAGCCCGCTATGCCAAAGCCATGGAAGGGACCAGCAGCCAGTTCAGTGCCCTGTTGACCTGGCTGGGTGTAACCCTGGTTGAACCGTTCAAAGAATTCTTCAGCCGAAACGGGGTACGCCTGGCAGTGTCCATACTCGCTTTTGTGTTTCTGTTTAAAATCGGCGAAGCATTTTTGGGGCGCATGAGTGTGGTGTTTTACAAAGAAGTGGGCTTCACTAACACCGATATTGGCTATTATTCGAAATTGCTGAACTGGTGGGTCACTATTGTATTTTCGCTGCTGGGCGGGGTAATGAATATTCGTTACGGCATCTACCGTGGACTGTTTATCGCCGGCGTTGCGATGGCCAGCAGCAACCTGATGTTTGCCTGGATTGCCGAAGTCGGGCCTGATAAAACCCTGTTTGCGGCGGCCATTGTGGTTGATGGTTTTACGTCGGCCTGGGGCACTGTGGCCATGGTCGCGTTTATCAGTCTAATGTGTAACCGGACTTTTTCTGCGTCCCAGTATGCACTGATGGCCTCTTTAAGTGTGGCAGGTAAAAATACACTGGCCTCCAGCGGTGGCTGGGTGGTAGATCTGCTACATGGCAACTGGAGTCTGTTTTTTGTGCTCACGGCCGTGATGGTGATTCCGGGGCTAATGTTACTGCGAACTTTGCGCCACGATATCGCCGCTGCCGAAACCAGCGTACGTACGACGTAACCGGGTAAACCTGGCTTTTTGCCCCTTTGAGGTCTTTACCGTGATTAAAAAAGGCTACAGCCCCGGCAGGTGTATCTCTGACCAGTAAGCCAGGAGCCCAGGGGTGGTTATGCCATTAGCCGACGAGACGCGCCACACCATTGCAGCCTGACGGACGAGACCGCCACGCCGTGGTTATTCCTGGCTAACCCGTATAGGCTAATCCGTATAAGCTAATCCGTATAGATAATAGCAATATTGCGGCCACTGGCCTTGGCATCATACAAAGCCATATCAGCTTGTTCGAGCCACGCCATGGCTGTGCGGGTTTCCGGCGTAAATGGGGCCAAACCTAAACTCACCGTAAAAGAAATGCTATGGGTGTCGTGGCGCACCGGTGTGTTTTGCACCGCGGTACGGATGCGTTCTGCCACCAGCATAGCTTCCTGAGCGGTAGCATCAGGCAACACCAGCGCGAACTCTTCGCCACCATACCGGCCTGCCAGGTCGGTTTCGCGAATACACTGTTGAATCAAGGTTGCCAGCGTCTGAATCACCTTATCGCCAGCCTGATGCCCATAGGTGTCATTGATTTTTTTAAAGTGGTCAATGTCCAGCATCATCGCGGTGACATTACTGTCCCGGCGGCGTGATAGCTTGTATATTGCATCAAAGCGTTCTTGCCAGTAGCGCCGGTTGTACAGCCCGGTCAGGCCGTCGATGCGACTCATATACTGTAATTCTTCGTTTAACCGCTCCACCCGCAACTTGCCCAGGGCCTGATCAGTGACATCGTAAACCAGCATACAAAGTCTATCGACGCGGCCATCGTCCGTGGTGATAAGCGGAAACATGGTGACATTCTGGTACATGGTGGCAGAGTCGGAGGTAATAGGCCGGTTAGAACCAAACCTGAATAGATACGGGCGCTGCTCCCAGATTAAAAATACCGGTGTTTGCAAATTGAAGACCGGCTCAGCTTTAGCGCGTAACCAGTCTTCATCAATTTCATCAAAATGCGCAAACAGGGATTGGCCGCAAATTTGCGCGGGGCGGACATCAGAATGGTTTTCCATAAACTGATTCCACACTTCCACCTGAAAGTGCTCGTTAAGAACCACAATTCCCACTTCCAGTGAACGTAATAATTCTTGCTGCCAGGGCAAGGTTTGCAAGTTAGCGTTTGTCATCAGCGGCGTTGTCCCATAGCAACCAGGCGGGTGTAGATTTTTTCCATCGCATCGTCGGGAAACAGCAGTAATAAATCAAAACTGATATCACGACTTTTTATGCCATAGGCAATCTCCACTGCCATTACCTTACTCCACCGGGAGATATTATCACTTAACAGTGTATCTAAGCCCCGGTGGCGCCCCAGCAGTTCTGGCTGGGAATGACTAAAATGCACATCCAGCTGATCAGACAGGGCATTTAAACACGCCCCGGTCAGAATATTGGAAACATCCATCAGGGCTTCAAGTTGCAATTGCGGATCCGCCTGCTGGCCTTTGTACTGAAGCAGTTCAATAATATTATGGGTGTTGGTGTCGTTGAAAATAACCAGCGCCTCGCCTTTAATACCGGCACTGACAAACCCCTTGGACACTGCCGAAACCCGTTGGTTATGCTGAATTTCGGCAATGGCCATATGCAGCTCATTACTTTCGATAAAATTCACATTAGGGATTGGCAAATCAATAAACTCGCCCAATAGCCGCGCCAGTTTCTCGCCTGCCCGGCCCATGGCCACATTTACCAGCTCACGATAAGCATCGAGTTTGTCTTCGGCGGAGCTGTTTTGTCGCAGGCAAAGCGGGTGGAGTCAGGCTCTTGCTGCCCGTTATAAATGCCATAGTCGGCCAGCAATTGGGACAGTCGCGGATTATCGATGGGTTTACGAATAAAATCTAACGCCCCCATCGCCATCATTCGCGCCCGGGCTTCAGGTTGTACATCTCCTGAAACCACAATAACCAGACAGGGCAGGTCTTCGCGACGAATCACCGACATGGTTTCATAACCATCCATCACCGGCATGTTTAAATCTAAAAACACCACTTCGCCCTGGCCCTGGCGAATCGCCGCAATCGCTTCTTCACCATTGCGGGCAAAATTCAGGGAAATATCCCAGCCGGCAGGTAAGGCGCGCGCCATTTGTTTGCGCGCAAACCCTGAATCATCACAAATCAGCACCGCTGTGGTCATTCCCTGACTCCTAGATGGCTACCGCTGCTTTAATATGGGGATGAGCCTGATAGTCTTGCAGGCTGAAATCGTCAAAGCTAAACGCAAACAAGTCCGTTATTTGCGGGTTAATATTCATGGTGGGCGCGGCATAGGGCTCGCGCGACAGCTGTAGATCAGCCTGATCCAGATGATTAGTATACAAATGCGCATCGCCCAGCGTATGGATAAACTCACCAGGTTTTAAGCCACAGACCTGGGCCACCATCATTGTTAGCAATGCATAGCTGGCAATATTGAAGGGGACCCCCAAAAATACATCGGCACTGCGCTGGTATAACTGGCAGGATAGCCGGCCATCTAATACATAAAACTGAAACATGGTATGACACGGCGGCAATGCCTGGCGGCCCTGCTCAGCGTTTTGTTTTGGTGAGAGTCCGGCGTCCGGCAATACTGCCGGATTCCAGGCGCTGACAATCAACCGACGCGAGTCTGGATTAGTCTTAATCTGTTCCACTACCTGACTTATCTGATCAATAGTCTGGCCGTCCGGGGTTGGCCAGCTGCGCCACTGGGCACCATATACAGGCCCCAGTTCTCCATCATCGGTAGCCCACTCATTCCAGATAGAGACCCCATTTTGCTTGAGGTAATCAATGTTGGTGTCACCTTTTAAAAACCACAGCAATTCATGAATAATTGATTTTAAATGGCATTTTTTGGTGGTGACCAGCGGAAAACCTTCTTCCAGATTAAAGCGCATCTGATAACCAAACACACTCAGAGTGCCGGTGCCGGTTCGATCTTCTTTTTTAATCCCATGTTCACGGACATGGCGCATTAGCTGCAAATATTCTTTCATATATTATGGCTTCTTAGCGGTGCTGGTGGCCGCCGGTGAATCTTTTCGGTACGCACGAACAATCAGCCAGGTCCCCAGCAATATCATCGGTAAGCACAGTAACTGCCCCTGACTCAGGCCAATATTGTACAGGCCCAAATGCGCATCGGGCTGACGGAAGAACTCTACTATAAAGCGAAATACGCCGTAGCCGAGCAAAAACAATCCACTGACCGCGCCCACGGGCCGGGGTTTGGCAGAGTAAAGCCAGAGTATGATAAACAGCAGTACACCTTCAAGTGCAAATTCATAAAGTTGCGAAGGGTGACGTGGCACATTCCCGGCATTCGGAAACACTATCGCCCAGGGCACATCGGTGGGTCGGCCCCACAGTTCGGCATTTAAGAAATTACCGATACGGCCAGCGCCTAATCCGATAGGCACCAGGGGCGCAACAAAGTCTCCTACCTGCAAAAAGGTGCTGTTCATTTTGCGGGCACGCCAGTACATCGCCGCCAGCACTCCTAACAGGCCGCCATGGAACGACATCCCGCCCGTCCAGATCTTAACCAGGTAGGTCGGGTCGGCCAAAAACAGATCGAACTGATAAAACAATACATAGCCAATGCGGCCGCCCAAAATAACCCCCACAAAGCTCCAGAACAACAAATCCCCCAGCTGCTCCTTGCTCCAGGAAGTTTGTTCCAGCCGCTTATGGGCCAGCAGGTAAGCGGCAACAAACCCCACCAGATACATCAAACCGTACCAGCGTACTTTTAACGGACCCAGACTCACAATAATCGGGTCGATGTTTGGAAACACCAGAAAACTACTTTCCACCATGGGTTTACTCTATTCCTACAATCATACGAACACTGACCAGTACTAACAGTACGGCCAGCATTTTTTTTAAAATTCGGGTATCCAGTTTTTGGCCCAAACGCGCGCCGATGCCAGCGGTGATAATGGACGATGCCACAATACCTACGGTGGCGGGCAGATACACATAGCCTATGGAGCCGGCCGGCAGACCAGGCTTGTGGTACCCGGCCATAATAAAACTAACGGTACCAAATAAGGCAATCACCAGGCCGCTTACCGCGGCGCAGCCAATCGCCTTGCGTACATTAACCTGAAACCATACCAGCGCGGGTACCAGTAAAGCGCCCCCACCAATCCCCATCAGCGAGCTTACAAAACCAGTCACAGCGCCCACTACCGTGAGCACCGGTTTACTGGCGCGGTAGGAGGACATACTGCTGCGCCCCAATATCATCTGTAACGCAATTAACATTACCAGCACAGCAAAGATGTTTTTCAGGGTATGCCCTGAAATATTACTGGCAACCTGGGCCCCGAAGACAGCGCCGGCGGCGATCCCCAGGCCGCACCACAGCACCAGATAACGGCTAAGATTTCCCAGCCGGTAATGGGCAAACGCCGAGGAGCTGCCGGTAAAAATTATCGTGGACAAAGAAGTCGCTACCGCCATCGGCATCACCAGGTCGGTATTCAGCTCCAGTGAATGCACCAGCAAATACGATAAGGCCGGTACAATAATCAGGCCGCCGCCGATACCCAGTAATCCGGCCAGCAGACCAACCACTACACCAATACCTATGCAGCTAAGAATGATCAGATAAACCGGTTCCATGTTGTGCTCCCACCACGATGATGCCTGCGTTGTTGCCTCAGGCTTGGCGGTTGCTAGACTAACACAGAATAAATGGCTTGCGGGGGCCGGTCGATGAAATAGCGTGGTAAAAAGGTCGCCCTGCCCCGGCGGCTCAGGACCCGGCCCGAATCAGCCCGCCTAAGCCCTTCTCATCAAGATATTTATTGATAAATTCAAACACTTCTTCGTGGGTGTGACAGGTCAGTGCACAGGACAGCAGCTGTTGGCATTCCACCAAGTCGACATTGCGGATCACCCAGTTAATCTTACGCAGGTTGTGGGTGTTCATACTCAGCCGGCGATAGCCCATCGCCATAAGCAGGATAGCCCCGCCGGGTTCACCGGCAATTTCTCCACACACTGTGACCGGGATTTGGTTGGCATCAGCCTGTTTAACAATATCGTACAAGGCACTGAGTACCGCCGGGTGATAACTGTTGTACAACCCTGCCACCCGGGTGTTGTTGCGATCCACCGCCAGCAGATACTGGGTCAGATCATTACTGCCCACCGAAAAGAAGTCGACATGTTTTGCCAGTTGCGGCAGCTGGTATAACACAGAAGGTACTTCGAGCATAATGCCCAGCCGCGGCGGTTTGAGCTCCCCCTGTTCTGGCAGCAGTTCGTCGGTTACCTCGTAAAACGCCTGATTAATCAGTCGCCTTGCTTCTTTAACTTCACTGACCGAGGAAATCATAGGCAACATGATTTGCAGGTTGTTCAGGCCCAGACTGGCTTTTAGCATAGCGCGGATCTGCACCAGAAAAATTTCTGGATGATCCAGCGTAAGGCGGATTCCGCGCCACCCCAGAAAGGGGTTTTCTTCATTGATGGGAAAATACGGCAAAGGCTTATCGCCGCCCACATCCAGGGTGCGCATGGTCACCTGTTGCTCGGGCACACAACTTAAGACTTCCCGGTATAATTTTGCCTGCTCTTTTTCTGACGGAAAGCTTTCCCGCAGCATGAACGGGATTTCAGTACGATACAGCCCAATACCTTTGCCCAAACTGCGGGCAGCTGTTTCAATATCCGCCGACAAGCCTGCGTTCACCAGGAGCGCCATTCGACAGCCATCCAGACTTTCGCAGTCCTGACCGGCCTCAGCATCAATTTTTTCATCCAGCAGCGCTTCTTCGGCCACCAGCGTAACAAATTCGCTTCGAATGCTACGCTCAGGAGTAATGATGACCTCGCCGGAATAGCCATCAAGCAGAATTTCTTTTCCTTCCAGCAAACTCGGCGAAACACTTTGACATCCCATCACCGCGGGTACGCCCATGGCCCGGGCCAGAATTGCTGCGTGTGAGTTGTTGGAGCCGCGAATGGAAATGATGCCTTTGAGAAATTGCTGCGGGAATTCGGCCAGCATGGTCGCCGACACTTCTTCGGCAACCAGAATGCTGTCCTGCTCTGCCTGACGGGTGCGTGGCGCCTCACCGTGCGACTGCAACAAAATATTGGTCAGTATTCGGTTGGATAAATCAATAATATCAATGGCCCGCTCCTGCATATATGGGTCTTCCATACTCTGAAAGCGGGCGGCATAATCTTCTACCACCATTTTGAGTGAAGAGGCGGCATTCCAGTTTTGTTGTATTTTTGCCTCGACCTCGCGCCCCAGACTATTGGCATCAAGCAGGTGATGATACAGCTGAAATATGGCCTTTACGTCTTCGGGCAGCCCCTCATCAAGCCGTCTTGACAGCTCATCAACCTGTTTACGGGTGATGTCCACGGCTTTGCGATACATCTGAACTTCACGAGGCTTATCATCAGTTTGACGCAATGCTAAACGGCGCAAGTCCACGGTGGAGTCGGTGGAATAACCGCGCCCAATAGCCAGCCCGGGCGAGCCGGCCACGCCCCGCACCTTTTTCTGGCGCGGGTGCGTCTCTGGCATGGGCAGGCCCGACAACGCCCCGCGGACTTCGGCACTGGTAATTTCAAGGGCAAGCTGGGCGGCCAGGGTGACCAGAAACGCTTCTTCTTCTTCATCAAAAAAACGCCGCGCTTTGTGCTGCATGGTGATCACGCCAAGCACTTTGCGCTGATGAATAATGGGGGTACCTAAAAATGCCTGAAACGCTTCTTCATGCACTTCCGGATAATGTTTAAAGCGAGGATGCTTGTGGGCATCCTCGATATTGAGAGGTTCTTCACGCTGGCCTACCAGACCGATAAGCCCTTCTGAAAAGCCTATCTGCACGCGTTCCACCGCATCGGCCTGCAAACCATCGGTGGCTTTAAGGACAAACACCTGATGTTCGTAATCCGCCAGATAAAATGAACAGGAGTCGACACCGGTAACCTGTTTGACCCTGCTGGCCAGCCGCAACAACGCTTCGTCCAGCACCGGAATTTGAGTTACTTCCTGTACTATTCGCTTAAGCGTTGTAAGCATGCTGCCCTGGCTAGTCACGTAGACGGTCTCCTGCCATCAACCCCGGCGACGTTTACGCTGGCGTTTCGAAGATTGTGCAGAAGGTTGTCGACCCAAGGCAGGCATTGCCACAGGCACAAACTCCTTCATAACCTTACGATACACATCGCGCTTAAACGACACCACATTACGCACTGGGTACCAATAGCTTACCCAGCGCCAGTCATCAAATTCAGGATGGCCGGTTTTAAGCACATCCACATCGGTTTCCTGACAGTCCAGCTGCAATAAAAACCACTTTTGTTTCTGACCAATACAGACGGGGTTGCTGCCCTGACGAATCAGACGTTTTGGCAATTTGTAGCGTAACCAGTTGCGGGTCACACCTAAAATTGTCACATCTTTAGGGCGTAACCCTACTTCTTCGTGCAACTCCCTGTACATAGCTTGTTCTGCAGTTTCCCCTTCATCGATTCCGCCTTGTGGAAACTGCCATGAATGTTGACCATAACGCCTTGCCCAAAATACCTGACCCATTTTGTTGCAAATCACTATGCCCACATTCGCACGGAATCCATCGGCATCTATCACTTAGACTCCCGGGCACGATATCTTTTAGTATTCTAGCATTTGACCATAAACTGTTAGCCTTTCAAAGTATTAATGGTGCTTTGCCGCGTAACGGGCTGCTCAGCTGGCCTTACACCATCTGAGCCGCTATTCGCCAGCCCTTTCCCAGCCTTGTATTGGCGCGCTGAGACGGTAGACTGTCGGCGTGAATCTTTTTCCCGTGAATACTACGCTCGTGTCTGAAGGAATACCTATGCAGCCGCCCCCGTCTCCCCCCAGCGATATTACTGACCTGCTCTTTCGCTGTGAACAAATTGCCGGTTTAAGTTTAGGCGAGCTAGCCCAAATGGCCAGTGTGGCGGTACCGCAGAACCTACAACGCCACAAAGGCTGGCAGGGCCAGTTACTGGAATTGTGGTTAGGTGCCAGTGCGGGCTCCAAACCCCAGCAGGATTTTCCGGAGCTGGGCGTGGAGCTAAAAACGGTCCCTATTGATGCTGGCTGGCAGCCTCTGGAAACCACCTATGTCTGTTATGCGCCGCTTATGGGGGCGCCGGGGATGACCTGGGCCCGCAGTAATGTGCGCAACAAGTTGGGCCAGGTGCTATGGCTACCGGTAGAGGGTGATCGGCGCTTACCGGTAGCCGAGCGCCGGGTGGCCAATGCGATTTTATGGTCGCCGGATGCTCGTGAAGATGAGATTTTACGAAGCGACTGGGAAGAGCTGACTGAACAGATTGTGCTGGGTCAGGTTGAACAGATTACCGCCCGCCAGGGGCAGGCACTGCATATTCGCCCCAAAGCCGCTAATGGCAGTGTTCTTACCGACGCTTTAGGCCCCGAGGGAGAACGCATTCGCACCCGCCCCCGGGGTTTTTATTTGCGAAAAAGCTTCACCCATCAGATTTTGCTCAATGCCTTCGGCTAATTCGCTTTGTTGACGGTTTCCTGCATGAGGGCCTGTTCGGCCCGCTGTTCATCCACCTGCACATAATCGATGGGGCACGGCAGCGTGCGCTGGGGGATGATAAGCAACAACAGCATCGTTAGCATCGCGATAGCAAGCAGTAAATGCATACCGCTTTGCCACAATATAATATTTAAAAAACCAAAGGTTACGGCCGTTACCAGTAAGGTGAGCACGCCGCCTATGGCGACCATCACCGACATCGCCGGAATTACATAGCGAATTTTATACTGGTCGGGGTGGGTGACCCGTTGCCGCAGATGTTTGTGATATTTTTGCAGGGTTTCGGTAATTAATAGCCCCAGCACCAGTACCCCGAAGCTGACCAAAAGCGCAATGGCATACAGCGGCCAGAAATCCAGTGGCTCCCCTACCGGACCGCCGTCCAGCAGCCGTTGTTTTTCAGGCAGCCCGCTGAGTGCCAATGGCAGCTGCAACGCCAGACACAGACACACCGGCAACCAGGAAACCCACTTTACCGGGCGAACCCGGGCAATCAGCCGGGGTTTCAAAGCCCGGTAGAACAGCGTCATCAGCAATACCGGTACCCAGTCGGTGAGCCCATACAGGTGCAGCCAGTTCTGCGGCGCCAATGACACCGCCTGGTCGGTCAGACACAAAGGCCACACCAGCCAGCTTAGCCATAACCACTTGCGGCCCACCAGTGACGACTGCATACGCCAGAGCACAATGGCGGCACTCGCCCAGACCAGTGCCAGTCCCAGCAAGCTATAAAGCATCCAGGTGGTAAATTCAGGCATGACGACATCCTTGATTCAATTGAAGGTTCATGGCGGTTACCAGTAAGTTTCGCCCTGCATGCCCATCAGGCGGGTGCGCTCCATCACGGCCAACAGGCTACGGGTTTTCTGGGCTACCCATTCGTTTAGTTCAGGCGCATCGTCCGGCTCCACGTCCTGAATCATAGCTTCCAGCATGGTCAGGGCTTTAAGCTCTTCGATACCAGTGATTATATCCAGCCACGGGGCCCGAAAGGCCTCCTTCTCGCCATTAAACAGCTCGGCCAGTAAATACCCATTCCACAGCGTCTGACGCAGGACAATTTCTACCGCTGTGTAGTTGGCGGCTGCCATTGACCGGGCCGATGGCATACTTTGCTGAACCGTTTGCCAGCCCTGAGACAACCAGCCGCGAGCATGCTCAATCGCCGGCGTGGCATAATGGTTGGATTCTTCGCGCCAGGGCAACTCATGCAACAACCGCGTTACACAAAGTTTGATTTCGGTAGACTGGGTGGAATAAAACAGCCCTTCGGGGTCGTGCGCCTGCACCAGGCCTGCTTTACGTCCCTGTATGTAACTTTGTAGAGAAGGATGCCGGCTAAGGCACTTATTAAACAAACTCTTACGTGCAGTCAAATACCTTAGCGACTGCAGATCATCTTGCCACAGCCACCGAGGCGTATATTTCATCAGCAGGCTATGGAGCTCTAACAACTGGGGGCATTGCAGCACGGGCAGATACAAAGAAACACACTGCAACAGTAACCGGATACTGCGGGCCACTTCGCCCAGCATTTTGACCGACCCGGTTTGCAGATAAAGATGCTCATGATGCTGCCAGTGAGTGAGCGCTTGTTGCGCCGCCGCGGTGAATGCCTGTTCGGTAGAGACTTGCGGTGGTAATGGCAAAAAGTCGGGCATAGGTTCAATATGGGCTTTGACGCCATTTAATAACTGATACCCCTGCGCCGCCTTGGAAACGTCTGATACCGTAACCGGTAAAATGCTGTTGATAACCTCGGCAATGGCAAACACTGCACTCACCTCGCCTTGCTTTAGCTCCAGCTCAATCTCATTAATTGGTGATTGGGTTTTGCCGGTGGTCGCTTCACCTTCATCCAGTACCACCTCGACCACTGACCCGTCATAACTGACATCATAGGCTGTACGGGCAAAGTTAGTAGAAAACTGGCGCTCTAGCCTGGTATTGGCAGTGCTGGCCTTAAACCCTTTTGGCCACACGCTGGCATCAAAGAGAGTTAAATCAGGGGTGGCTTCATCCAAATCTATATTGTATTCAGCTCTCTCATGCAAGCCACCGCTGATTTTGCCCCGGGTTTTTAAGGTTTGCTCAAACACCCCATCATTACCACGAACCCGAAAGCCAATTTTATGTTTTTGAAAATCGTGTTCAGGGGTATCATAGTAGTCGTTTTGCAACTGCATTTGCTGGGCGGTGGCAACCTGCATCCCCAGCTGGGTCAGTGCGGGTATCACATTGTCGGCAAAGGCATTAACAGCGTGGCGCGGGGTAATAAATTTTAATTCAATTTCGGCCATGAAAGGTGTGTTTGCAGGCATCAAAGTTAATAATGCTGACACCTTACCCCTGCCAGTCATAATTGGCAATGGGCGGGCGCGGGTTCCTCAGAAAATCTGCCTGGACGCGCACAACCCGACAAAATAACCGATTCAATCGTTCTGTGGACGGCATGAAGCTTGCCTTTAGGATTCACAGTCTCTAACATCTTTTGCTGGTTTAACAAGTTTACGGATTCTTTATGTTACGAAAGTGGCTTACGATCATGCTGATCGCGTTGTCTTTTCAGGCTTTTGGCCTGCAGGATGCTCCGAAAATGGAGCCCTCGTCTTCTCATTACATCCGGGATGACTTGTATGTATTTATGCACACCGGGCCGGGACGTAACTATCGTATTTTAGGCAGTATTGAAGCGGGCACGCCCATTACCGTTCTAAAAAACAACCGCGATGCTGAATTTATGCAGATTCGTGAACACAAGGAAGATCGTACTGGCTGGGTAGAATCAAAGTTTGTCAGTGACGAAATGTCACGAGCCGAGCAGTTGCCCATTATCAGCCAGAAACTGGCGGACAGTCAGGCCTCTCAACAAGGGTTACAGTCCGAAAATGGCCGGCTGAAACGGCAGTTATCCGAAGCTCAGCAGCAACTGACCCAGCTTTCCAGCCAAACCGAAAGCCAAAGCCGTGAAATTAAACAGCTTTCGACACAACTGGAAAACCAGGAAAAAGACGAAATGATTAAGTGGTTCACCCGTGGTGGTATGGTTGCCGGTGCCGGCATCTTGTTAGGTGTCATTCTGACCTACATTCCAAAACGCCGTGGGCGCAACAGCGAGTGGGTCTAGCCTGCCATCAGTAGGCTGCATTAGTAGCCTGGACTAGCAAAACGGGGGGCTGTGTTTAAGCCCTCTATGTAAGACATAGCAATACCTGACCCGCTGTTTCAGTGAGTGACCTTCCCTTACCGAAGACACCTAAAAGCCTCGCGATAGCGGGGGTTTTTATTACCACGCTATTTACGATGAGCGCAGGTATCTTTGTTTCTTTAAGCCCGGGCAAGAGTCATCCGGTCTGCTTACCTTACCTTACCTAACATATCGTTAGCGATCACGGGGCAGCCCTTAAGCCTCTATGTATCAGTAAAGCGGGCTATTGCTAACCAGGTTTGTCTGTAAGTGACACAACCCAAGCCGCAGACACAAAAAAGCCCCGAGCTAGTCGGGGCTTTTTATTATCACAATAGCGTTAGATATCTTCTTCTTCGTCTTCTACCAGGGTCATCAACGACGTATTACCGCCTGATGCTGTGGTATCAATACTCACGGTTTTCTCTGTCAGTACCCGTTGAATCAGATTGTCATTATATTCTGAGGTGATAACCGGCAGAATAGCACCACCTTCGCGCGATGCCAGCATCGCCGAGATTTGCGCAGTTCTTTCAGTGTGAGAGTCAACCACCACACCTGCCAGATCTTCATCTTTAAGCAACGCATCAAGATGTTTCAGTCGCGCAACCTGCAGCACGCCCTTAGGTGCGCCGGTAGCATTGAATTTCTTCTGGAATTCCAATGCTTCTTCATAGAACAGGTCTGACACTACTGATACCACTACGTTACCTGTGGCCAACGCGGTGACGATAGACAGCGTCCAGTATTCAAAGGTTACACCCTTATCGGCGAAACACACCAGGATGCCACGCGGCTCCAGATACAGTTTGTTAGACTCGCCCGTTGGTC
>VMHT01187371.1_pt1 | contig 21871 bp, 15 predicted proteins | sample 4693611 | NCBI WGS metagenome assembly VMHT01 (sample SAMN12280063, study PRJNA550983) | marine metagenome | isolation source: seawater sampled from same location over 5 years 0.02-0.2 micron viral filtrate | place: USA: collected off the coast of southern California halfway between the port... ...
AAGGATCATACTTATAAATTTCATCTTCAGTAGAATAATATATAGAATCATTGAACTGAAATACTTTTAAGCCCATCCCGCCCTGATAGGATACGTTATAATTTTCTTTACTTTTTACTTCCCTGACCTCAGTATCAATTTTCAGCTTAAAAATTCCTTTGTGATCGTGGCCCACCCAGATTACTGAATCGTTTTCAACTACAAGGTTACGTGAAGAAAGATCGAAATTAGCTAAATACTCAGGGTCGTTTTCAAATTTGCCATCTTCCCAAAAACTAATTCCATCGTAATGTCCCTGGAGCAACCCGTTCTTGAATTCCTTAATTTCCCAAACACCCTGACCATCAAAAATATGATTAGCAGTATTACCCTTTATCGCGAAAACCCCACGATCGTGACCGGCGAATAACTTTCCGTTTATTTCATTAATACTCCAAACCTGCCCGCTGGTGCCGGAAATAAGTTCATAATCTTTAGAAGTTTCGTTGCTTACATATAAGCCCTGGTTAGTCCCTAAATATAAATGATCCTGGAATTGGTAGCTGGAATACACCGTACCTACTTTTCCGTAGATATCGGTAAACAATTTAAACGGACTTTTGCGATTAACAAGCACCAAACCATTGTCCAGGCCTCCCCAAATATTACCTGCTTTATCTTCCATTATTGACAAAACCGTGTTATTATTAATCACCGGTTGTAACAATTGGTATTTCAGGGAAGTTTCTAGGTTATAAACATGTAAACCATCACCAATGCTGCCTAACACCAATGTTTTATCCTCGAGTAATCGCGCGGTAAAAATACTTTCTTCTATTGGATAGTTTTCGAATTGATAAGGCCTCCAGGTATTTCCTTCTATGGTAAAAAGTCCGTCATCTCGGGTAACAGCCAGCATTTTATTTTCCTCGAAAGGGAAAAGTCCAATAATGGGTCGATCTTCAATTTCGGCATTGGTAATAACGCGTTCTATTACACCATTATCAATAGCGTATAAACCATCTTCGGCTACCTGGTAGTATAATTTATTGTCTACCCGAAATAAATTTGAAATAATATCGCCGGCGGTAATTGTACTTAACTGCCCGGTTTTTTTATTGTAGCTATATAGTCTGCGTAAACTTTGAAAAACAATGTATTCTTCTAACGCGGCAATATGCCAAAATTGTTCGCCATCCAAAATCTCTTCTTTAGAAAGATCAGTAAGACTGGTGTAGGTTAGTTCGCCTTTTTTACTGTGTTCCCAAAAGCCAAAATCCATATAAGAACCGGTGTAGATCCTATCTTCCTGGGCTAAAACCGACCGAACTGCGCTTGCGTTAGGAACTTTATGAAGATTCCATTGCTCCCCGTTAAAGCTGAGCAGTCCCAGGTTATTGGCCACATAAATATGATTATCAGGCGCCTGGGAAATCATCCAGTTCTGATTGCCGGCGTTGTAAATCCCGGGATCAAAATTGGTTATTGGAGGTAATTCCTGCGCAAACAGGCTGAAACTAAAAAATAAAAAGAAGGCTAGTAAACGCATAGTTTAGCAAAAAACGGAAATTACTAAATAATATGGGCTTTTACTAAGAAGAATATTTTGTCTTTAAAACAAGTTCTAAAAGATATTAAAATAAATCTCATACTAAATAAACATATTTCTATATGCTGTTAATCAACTTGTATTTAGCTTTAAAACAGTACTATTACTATTCTTAAATATTGTGCTAAAAGGTTTAATCTCTATATTTCACTTAGCACAGTTTTTAGTTTATCTACTTTTATAGGTTTTATTAAGTAATTACTACTCAAATTAAACATTTCGGCTTTTATAAAATCATCTTCATTTATAGAACTGGTTAAAATAAATATGGTGATCTTTTGTTCAATGGGAATTTTAAGAAATTCTTCAAGAAACTGCCATCCATCCCACACAGGCATATTTAAATCTAACAGAATTACCTCGGGCACCGGTTCTCCTGTGGTTATAAGAGAACTAAGTAAGTTATAGGCCTCTTTTCCGTTTTTACAAACCATTAGATTATCAACAAGGCCAGTAAGTTTAACGTATTTTTGAGTAAGCATTTGATGCACGGGATCATCCTCTATGATGCACGCAAGATTAATTTTTTTCATTAGGTAAAATAATTTTAAAAGTTGTCCCCACGTTCTCCATGCTCTCCACCTGAATCTTCCCGTTCATACTTTCTATTTGATTTTTAGTAATAAATAAGCCTAAGCCCCTGGAGTCTTTATGGGTATGAAAAGTCTTATACATTTGGAACAAGCGGTCTCCGTGCCTTTTTAAATCCATTCCCAAACCATTATCTTCAAAAAACAGAATAGTTTTATCTTTCTTTACTTTACTATAAATCTTCAAGTAACTATCTCTTTCAGGTGATCTATATTTAATAGCATTGGTGATAAAGTTTAAGACTATACTTTCTATATAAGCAGGAACCCCCTGAATTTTTGTATTTATATCAACCTGGTTCTCAATCTTTATATTTGCGTTTCTTATCTGGTTAGATAAGCTATCTATATTTTTCTCTATCACCTCGTACAAACTAACAGCATGTAGATTGGCTTTATTAAAACTAACCGATATTACATCACTTAGATCTTCTACTGTTTGCTGTAAATTTTCGGCACCACGGCTAACCATTTTAAAAAGTTCATTGCTCTCCAACTCTGGATGATCAGTCTCTAAAACATCCAAAAGACCAATAATACCAGAACTATGAGACCTTAAATTATGAGAAACGATATGGGCAAAATTCTTCAGGCGGTTATTTTGATCCTGGGTGATATCCAGTAAAGATTTAATTTCGTTTTCAACTCTTTTTAATTCTGAAATATCTACCGCCACTCCCAGATAACCGGTAATCTCATCATCTTTTTTAATAGCAGTTACAGATAGCAATACCGTAAACTTACTACCATCTTTTCTTATATAGGTCCATTCTTTTGCACCGGGCTCTTCTTTTTCAGCCTCAAAAGTAAGCACTTCAAAATCTGAAATTTTTCGACCCTTTTTAGTTATTTTTTTTGCTTCCGCCCTAATTTCCTTCTTTTCGTGAATAGCTAGAGGAGTTAATCTCCCAAGCACTTCTTCCTGGCTATAACCCAATGCAGTTTCTGCTCCTGAATTAAAATGGGTAATCACCCCCTCTTTATTAGTTGCAATTATAACTACTTGCGTACTTGCATCTAAAATAGCCTGAAGGTTAGATAGGGCCGCCTGTAGTCTATTTTCTGCTTCTTTTTCCTTGCTTATATCTTGAATAAAAGACCAAATAAATTTATTTCTATTAAGATCCTCTACCATTACACCGCGCAAAAGTACCGGATATCTTGACCCATCTTTTCGTTTATATTCTTTTTGGAATGGACCATAAACTCCGGTCTTCTCTAATTGATTTAGTACTTTTTTCTCTTCTCGCTCGTATTCTATTGGAGTTAAATCCCAATAGCTTAAATTCATAAGTTCTTCTCTAGAATAGCCGGAAGGCTCAACCAACTTATCATTTACATCTTTAAACTGGCCGGTTTCATAATCATTAAGAGCAATACCGATAGGTGATAATTCGTATAAAGCATTTAGTAAGTTCTGCTGATACTTTAATTTTTCGGTATGTTTCTTTGCTGCAGTAATGTCAATTATTTGGGATACAAAATAAAGAATAGCTCCACGATGATTTCTTACTACTGAAACAGCTAAAATTATATGAATAATATTTCCATTTTTATGAAAATATCTTTTCTCCATATTATAATTAGGTCTTTTACCTTCAATTACTTCTGTAAGTAAATTTAAATCTTTGTTTAGATCTTCGGGATGGGTAATATCCTGAAAGGTAAGTTGCATCAGTTCTTCTTCTGTATAACCTAAAATTTCACAGACTTTTTCATTTACTTTCAGCCATTTTCCTTCTTCATTAAGCAAAGCCATACCTATGGCAGCATTTTCAAAATTTCCTCTAAAAGCTTCTTCGCTTACTCGTAATTCTTCTTCGTATTTCTTACGCTGATTTATATCCTGGTGAGTCCCATACATTTTCAATGGTTTACCATCTTCGGTCCATTCAAATACCTTTCCTCGATCCATGATCCAAACCCAATCGCCATCTTTATGTTTCATTCTGCTTTCAAACTCGTAAAACTCGGTTCTCTTTTGAAAGCATTCATTTAACAAACGATTAGATTCTATAAGATCATCTGGATGCGCCAGGCTAGTCCAGGTCTCTATACTTACCGGTTGGAGTTCTTCTAGAGTATAGCCTAAAATTTCTGCCCATCTTTCATTAAAAATAGTCTCTCCCGTTTGAACATTCCATTCCCAGGTGCCCACATTGGTACCTTCTATAACAGATTTAAACCTTTGCCTAACATCTACAATTTCCTGTACAGGACTTCCCTCTGGTAATACATAGACCACATTATTGTGTTCATCAAATATAGGTTTGAGTCTAAAAAGTATAGTGGTAGAAATTTTGTTTGCAGTCCATACTTTCACTTCATAAGAAACCATTTCACCCTTTACAGCCTTGTAAAAATTTCTTTTTAATTCTTCCTGGGTTTCTTTCGATATCTGCCACCAATAACAATCCCAGAAAGGTTTACCTATTACATCTTCTGGTTGAAGATCAGCAACTTTTAAAGCGGTCTCATTCGCATCCAGTAGGGTCCCATCAAGATCTAAGAACCCTATAAAGCTAAAAGTAGAATTAAATATACCCTCAAATTTTAATTCATTTTTCTTGAACTCAGTAATATCCTGGAAGCTTCCAATCAATTTATCTCCTACTTTACGGCCGGTACTTCTTACCCAAATCTCATTATTTTTTGCTGTAATTAACCTGCAGGTTACATCAAAGCGATTACCAGTTGCTATGGTATTTTCTACCGCCTTAATAATTTTCTCCCTATCGTTAGGATGATAAAATTCTATTGCACTTTTTTTATCGAATTTAAAATCTAAAGGAACCTCGTGAATATGATAAACAAATTCTGTCCAAATTGTTTTTCCCGTTGCTATATCTAGCTCCCAACCCCCAATTTTATTAGCTTGCTGAGTTTCTTCCAGTAAATCTAAATTTCTTCTAAGCTCATGATTTATGTTGCTGGTTTCAATTTGTTTTTTTCTTAACTCCAAAAGTTTCATTACCTGATTAGCCAGGCTCTTTAGCATTTTTTTTTGCTCAACATCTAATGTTTTAGGCTCAGAATCTATAACACATAAGGTGCCTAATGCATATCCATTTTCATTAACCAGCGGTACGCCTGCATAAAAGTGTATGAAAGGTTCTTGTATTACCAGTGGATTATCCTGAAAACGCTCATCTTCCAAAGCATTTTCTATTATAAATAATTTATCGGGTTGATGAAGGGCATGGGCGCAAAAGGAATATTCTTTACAGGTTTCCTTGTGTTCTAAACCATGGTGAGAGAGAAATAATTGTCTATCTTCTGTAACTAAGCTAATTAAAGAAATTTCGGTATTACAAATTTGAGCGGCCATTTTGGTAAGAAAATCAAAATCACCTTCCTGCTCTGCGTTTAATATATCATACGCTTCGAATTCCTTTAGCCTATCGCCCTCATTCTTGGTTTTTTCAGGTTTTTTCATTTCATAGTTAAATAATCGCAGTAATCACAAATTGCGATTAGCAAGATTGTTTTATATCTCCAGCTAGAAATTTATTTACGATTCTTTCTAAAGATTCCATTTTTATAGGTTTTCTAAGGAAATCGTCCATATTTTTACTGCCACCATTCGTAATAAATTGTTCCTTTTCATAGCCACTTAGCCCTATAATTGGTGTACGATTACCATCCACTTCACAGGCTCTAATTTGGCGCGCAGTTTCAAAGCCATCTATAGTTGGTAGTTGAATATCTAAAAATATAAGATCTATCTTATTTTCCTTAAACTTAAGAACAGCATCATCACCATTTTTGGAATTTAATACTATGGCCGAAGGATATATTTTTTCAATAAGTTTTTGAATCAATAAAAGGTTAATAGGAGTATCGTCTATAGCTAGAATACAAGGGTGCTGTGTAGGGGACATCGCGTAAAGTTTAGGGTCATGGTCGCGGCACAATTTAATAATTTAATTTTTCAATAATTAGATTTACCTGTTTATTTTGAGCAGACAATAATAGGGTTTGGAATATACCCGATAGTCAGATACCCTTATCTTTTAAAAGAAAATACTTAGTTACAGTTTTTCTATAAGAAAACGAAGAAACAAAAAAGCCTTACATCTCTGTAAGGCTTTTTTTTATTGGTGGTCCCACCTGGGCTCGAACCAGGGACCCCTTGATTATGAGAATTTTTTTGGGGTAATCAAACGGTTCAAACAAACACATATATTATTGATTATCAATGTTTTAATAAATTTTGACATCAAATGAAATCAGGTGATTTCATCGAATTATGTGCAAATTATGTGCAAATTTTTTTAGTATATTTACCTGATGCAGACCAGTTTAACCCTCAGTTTGGATAAAAGAAGGAGTCGGAAAGATGGCAAATTTCCGGTTATAATTCGCCTTGGTCACTACCAAAAAACCACGTCAATAGCGACTGGACAAGCAATTCCAGAGGAATGCTGGGACGATAGAAAGAAAAAAATCAAGGGGTCCTTTAAAGGAACCGAAGCACTCTTTCATTTAAACAACCTTTTGCTTAAAGAATTAGTCCAATATCAAGATAAAATAAATCAGCTACGTGAGAGTGGAGAACTAGAATTCCTATCCATTAAACAATTAAAGAATCGTCTTGTAGGTAAAAATAAATACGATTCTTTCTATGAATTTGGTGAAGCAAAAGTGGTTGAGTTAAAAGCTACTAATCGATTTGGAACTGCAAAAAATTATCAGCATTTAATTAACGTCCTAAGAAAATTCACTAAAGGGAGAGATGTGAAATTTAATGAAGTTAACTATGAGTTTCTAGTCGATTTTGAACGGTATCACCTATCAAAACCCGGAAATAGCATAAATGGAGTAGCTTCTTATATGCGCACCCTGAAAGCCATATTTAACAGGGGAATTAAAGCAGGAATTATAAAACGGGAGGCATATCCTTTTTACAATTATCAGATCAAAACAGTGCCTACTGCAAAAAGAGCGATAAAGCAGGAATCTGTTAAGAAAATATTGGAGATGAAGATTGATCCTTCGGACTTTATGGTTCACTACCGCAACTACTTCATTCTTTCTTATATGTTATTTGGAATGTCTTTTATTGATATGGCATTTCTAAAAGTAGAAAACATTAGGAATGGACGTATTCGATTTCAGCGAAAGAAAACTTCAAAACTTTATGATATTAAGATAACCGAACCCTTAAAGGAAATTCTTAATTTTTATACCAAAGATAAAAGTTCGGATGAGTTCATTTTACCCATTATCAAAAGGGAAAAAGTAGAATTACAATACAAAGATGTTAAGGACGCTCTCCACCGTTACAATGATGGTTTAAAACGTTTAGCAAAACGTTGTGGCATTGACGAAAAACTAACCTCTTATGTTTCAAGACATAGCTTCGCTACTCACGCTATGTTGAAGAATATTCCACTTATAGCAATATCTGAAATGTTAGGACATAGTAAATTGAATACTACCCAAATTTATCTGAAGTCTTTACCATCGAATCTAATGGATGTGTACCAGGAAGAATTGAATAGGTTTTGAAAACGTTTTTTGTAGTCAACTCTAAATCTAATAGAATTCGGAGTATTTTCTCTATCATTTACTTATAAAACTCCAAACTTTGTGGTAAGAAGCACCCTCCAAATCTTAATCTAGCCAGTGCTTTGCCATACTCAAGAATGATTTTCTCCATAGTTACCAATCCTTCAATCTATTAAATATAGCTAAAGGAAAAATAAGTGAAAAACTATAACAGCGGTGAATGACTGAATGGTTATATTCTATCAGCAGATTCTTAACCAGAAAGAGTAGACCATTAAGCGTGTACTAATATACCAGATGGAGTAAAATTCACAACTACCCTATGCAGTCTTGCGTTATCCTTCAATCTTTGAAACTTAAAATAAAAGATGTCCCAACCCCAGTTTCGCTCTTAACATCAATTTCACCACCTAAGCTATTCATATAACTCTTTATCAGATATAGACCAATACCCTTGCTGTCCTTATGATCTGTAAACTTTTGGTGCAACTCAAATAGCCTGTTTTCACTTTTTTCCATATCGAAACCAGTTCCGTTATCTTCAAAATGAATTTGAGAACCAGCCTCATTTTTTTTTGAACGAATGGAGATTAAAGGTGGAAGTCCCGGTTTAGCATATTTTATGGAATTGGTAATAAGATTAAGGAAAATGCTGTGCAGGTAATATTCATTAACATTAAGGACTTCGACTGACGAAAAATCAATTTCAAAGCAAGTCTCGGTTTCTTCAATTAGAGAATGTAGGGAATCTACAATGTTTTGAATTACCTCATTTAAATTCACCGGTTCGAAATTGGGTTTTAGAAAACGGTTTCCCTGAAGATGATCAACCTGATCGTTTAAAGTCCTTTTTAACTTATGAACCGATTTTTCTAATAACTCCAGATATAACAAGGTTTCATCATCCTGAATTTTGGAGCGGTCTAGTAATTTAACAAGAGAAATTAGGTTGTTTACCGGAGACCTTAGATCGTGAGCCGTAGTATAACTTAATTGTGTAAGTCCTGAATTTTTTGAAGTAAGGTCTCTTATTCGAAGGTGACGATCTTCTTCCAGTTTTTTAAGATGGGTAATATTTTTGGAAATAGCGTAGATTAATTCTTTGTCTGGAACCGGAATAGAGGTCCAGGTAAGCCAGACAATTTCACCCGATTTCGTTATGTATCGGTTTTGAAAATGTAACAAGGGTACTCCTTCCAAAATCCTTGCCCGTGTTTTGGCCGTGTTCTTTTTATCCTCGGGATGAACAAAATGACTAATGAGAGACGCAAATAATTCTTCACGGGTATATCCCATTAATTTTACGAAGGCTGGATTTATTTTCCTAAAGTATCCATCATATCCAGCAATACATAAATAATCGTGAGAGAGCGAAAAGAAAGGTTCAAGATCCAATTCGCCTACATTAAATTTTACATCCATGTTAGCTTGGGGCTTCAGAAGTAAAAGTAGGCAAAAATAAAATACAATGGCCGGGATGCTTACAAGATCGCTGAAAAGATGGTGGAAAGTGTGAAGAAGGATCCTAAATATTCAAGCGCTGCAAATGTGCTGCTCCTTTTTGCTAATGGGAACCGGAATTTCCCATTTAAAAAAGTGGTGCTATAATCAGTAAAGCCAAGATATCTGTAAAAGGAATTAACCAGGACGAAGTGAAAGTTTTGAGTGATGCCTGTACAGCTTACCAGGAATATTTGGAGCTGCTATGCAATACCGAAAATAAGAGTCAACACCACATTTACCATTCCATTAACCGGGAATATGGGTACTTACTCCTGACCAGGATCACCCACCGAAATATTCACTTGAAAAACACTATTACCATAGATGTGCACACCGCTTTTTTCGCTTCTAATTGACTTAGTTTTTATATGGATCCACCAATGATACCTGAGGACAAAATGCAGCGATGCAGCTTTTAGACCAAATCTTTGAGGATTTACCCAATACCAGGGATAACAAAAAATATTCACTTATAAGTGAATTCAAAAATTAAAATCTAACGCTTAAAATTATGAAAAAAATATACATCGCCGGGAAAGTAACCGGCCTGCCAATGCAAGAGATCACCAATAAATTCCAGATTGCACAGCAAGAATTGGAGACAAAAGGTTTTACAGGTGTTAATCCTTTATTATTGGTTAACAATCCCCAGGCGAAATGGAATCAGGCAATGAAAAAATGTATAAGCGAATTGGTAAACTGCAATGCGGTGTACCTTCTCCCCCTGCCACATTAACAGCCCCGGCGCTCAGTTTGAACTGCAAATTGCCGCCAGGTTAGAAATTCCCGTGTGCCGGGGAATTAGATTCTTTCTTTCAATACTTTTTGAATTGTTAATTGAACCTACACTTCAAAAAACAATTTTCGCCCAATATTATATTTTATAAAATAAGTTTATCTTTTATAAAATATTAGAAACTTTCTTAATGAAATACTATCAAAGATCAATACTATCAAAGAAAAGTATACTGAATAACTACAACTATAAAGGTCTATTTCAAATATATTCCGTTACATCTACAGTGAAAGATCATTTTGAATATATTGTTGAATATGATTTTAATTTTTTCAAGAATTATCATTTAAGGGAATTTAATGGTCCTGAAGATTTAGTAGATGCTGTATTTAGTCAAATCTTCATTAATGATATAATACACATTCTAACAATTGGAAGTGGTTTGAGGTTCCAATTGAAAGAGGAAACTATATTTTCTAATAGAATCGAAAAATTTACCATACCAAAAGACTTAACCGGTGAATTAGATAGGTATAATTGCAAAAAATTTGATCCTAGATTTGAAGAGTTTCTTCATAAACTTTTCTCTACAAACAAACCAGATTTGGAAATAATGAAATCTTCACTTTATTGGTATTATCAAGGCAATCATTATACTATGGATTTCAATTTAAATTTCATATCGTTAACTAATAGCATTGAAGCTTTATGTAAGATAGAGTTCCCGCATTCACCAGAAATTTGTAATGAATGCTCTCAACCGAAATATGGGGTAACCTCAAAATTTATAAAGTTTTTAAAAAAATATTCAGGAGATTCAAGAAGTAAAACCAAACAAAATAAACTTTATAGCGAAATTTATAAATTACGAAGTGAACTAGTTCACAACGGTACTCTTTTTCAATCTCGATTAGAATTATTTATAAATAAAGAAGATTTTAAACATAAACAAATCCTATTAGGAGAATTATCAACCTTAAGTAGAAATGCAATTATTAATTTTGGATTAAATTAATAATACGAAACCAGCCTAACTAAAAAATTGGCCGTGATTGAAAAACATACCGGTGAAGTAATGTAATACCCGGAAGTTTACGAGCCCTGGTATTATCTTTCAGGATTTACCCATCCAAATATGTTTTGTATTCCTACGGATAGACCACGTGCTATTTTACCTATGGAATGGGGATTAGTCGCACCCCTGGGCAAAGCAGATATTTTAAAATTTAGAAGCAAGTACAATACCTTAAATGCCAAAGCTGAAACACTTTTAACCAGCAATATGTATAAAGAACCGGTAAGAGAACGCCGCTGTTTGATTTTAGCCGATGGTTTCTTTGAGCCGCATTATGAAAAAAATGAGCGGCCCGGCCATTCCGTATTATTGTTTCTTGAAAGACCGAAAGCTGTTTAGCTTTGCAGGAATTTATAACACTTATGATCGCGATTACTGGACGGTAAGTCTACTTACTCGCGAAGCCAACGATTTTTTTGCAGAGATCCATAATAAGAAGAAACGAATGCCTTTAGTAGTAGATCCAGATTTTGAAAAAGAATGGTTGGATCCAGATCTAAACGATAATGGCATAGAAGAAGTCTTGGCTACCAGTTTTATGAGAGAGCCTTTTAAGGCACATCCTGTTACAAGGGAGGTTTATAAAAAAGATATTAATTCCAATCGCAAATCTACACTTGATAAAGTAGAAAATAATCCGAATTTGTTTGATTGAATTAAACCCAAAAAATTAAACACTGGCTTTTTTTCGTAAAACTTTACCATTTTTGGAGAATATCTCTGGTCTTTCTAAATCGTTATTCAAATCTTCCAATAAAAGCATCAGTTTAAAATCTTTTACTTTAATCCATTGCATTTTATTTGACGAAATATTGAATATTGGATACTCTACATTGCCAAAATTTTTTAAAATTATTCTAGAGTATAAAATATTTGCCCCTAATACCTCCCTTTCAAGATTTATTTTGGTAAAATGTTTATGCTCTTCTATCATTTCAGAACTTCGAATCCTTCTAACCATTTCTCTAATTTTGGCAAAATAATTATATAAAGGAAAGTAGAAATCTAAAACATTGTGTAGATACATTAATTCGTTGTAAAATTCCAGTTTTGAAAAATCGTCAACTGTTTTAATAATCCTCTTGAATTCTGGCAATTTATCAGAATAGCGATTCTTTTCTTCAATAGCCATAAAATTTTCAAGTAACTTCTGTAAAATGTCTTTAAAGTTATATGTAATATTCTTTCCCTCTAACTCTGACCAATGATTAATATTTATAGTTTTTCCCTGTTCCTTTAAAACATCTATCTCACGATCAAAATCAGGTTTAATGTTTTGGCTAAGAAGAACTTGGTTTGATTTATTTACCTGGGAAACTTGTTCTCCCGAAAGTTTTAAAGCTTTATAATAGAGGTAAATTGATACGATGGTAGCAATCAAAGTTAAAAGCATGAATATTAGTTCATAGTACCATATATAGCCTCCAAATTCAATCATAGTTTTTGTGTTGATTTAGTGAAGTAAAAATAATCACTATAGAACTCTTAATAGATTTTTTTCCAATTAATAAAAATTTGAAAGTAGATAACTGAAAAAGATACCGCCTCTATTCTATTATCAACAATATTTTGAAAAGTACTAAAGGTGTTGGGCTATGTCCTTTTTTTAACATTGGATTAAGTTTTATGTTTGATCAAATTCGTACAGCCTATGTCCCAAATTACTCCCCCGTTAGATTTTTCTATTATCCAGGAAATACCCGTTTCCGATCACGTTTACAAATACCTTTTAAAATTATGTTAGGAATGTTGAGGATAATTCTCAGTAGAAAAAATGTTGTACCTATGTTATATCCAGTAAAAAAAGAAAGCCACTCAATTTCTTGAATGGCTTGTCTTTACTAAGCACCCTCACTTGAGTTCAATCATCTAGAAAGATCCTCAATTCCAGAAACTATTAATTCATCAAATAACAAAAGGAAAAAATAATCAGGTTAGTATTAACCCCTTTATTTTATCTTCAATGAAATAATTTATTCCACACTATCCAGCTGATTTAAATCATTTTCTGTTGCTTCCTTTATGCTGATGGCCAAACCACCTCCTCTGGCTATATATTTATCTAAAATAGTTTCTGAGCTTATAAGAACTTTTTCAATAGTATAATTTTGAGGGTTTTTATCCCAGCTGGCGTCTTTTGCGTCAGCATATATGGTAGCGACAAACTTTTCGCCTTCCGGTAAAAAGCTAAAATCAATTGTTGCTTCCCTTTCGTTTTCATCAGTCATACTTCCTACAAACCATTCATTTTTGTTCTTTGCTTTCCTGGCAATAGTAACATAATCTCCTGGTTCCGCTTCTAGATACCAACTATTATCCCAATCGACTGCCACGTCCTTGATAAACTGAAAAGCATCCGGGAATCTTTCGTAGTTCTCAGGTAAATCAGCTGCCATTTGCAAAGGGCTGTACATTGTTACATAATACGAAAGTTGCTTAGCTAAAGTTGTATTTACGCGTTGTTGATTATCCCCATAGTAAGATAGATCTGTTTGAAATATACCTGGAGTATAATCCATAGGGCCACCAATTAAACGTGTAAATGCTAAAATACTCGCGTGTTCCGGCGCAAGACCTCCCATAGCTTCAAATTCTGTTCCTCGCGCAGACTCCTGCGCCAACCAATTAGGATAAGTTCTATGTAAACCCGTTGGACGAACTGCTTCATGACTATTGATCATAATTTCGTAATCTGCTGCCCGTTTAGCTACATGGATAAAGTGATTTACCATCCATTGCCCTTTATGGTGCTCTCCCCTGGGGATAATTTGACCAACATAACCTGTCTTAACTGAATTATAGCCATATTCATTCATGAATTCAAAAGCTCGGTCTAAACGTCTCTCATAATTCGTTGCTGATGCTGAAGTCTCATGATGCATCATAATTTTCACTCCCTTTGAATGCGCGTAGTCATTTACTTCTTCCACATCAAAATCCGGATAAGGAGTGGTAAAGTCGAAAACATTTTCTTTCCAGTTTCCAATCCAATCTTCCCAACCTATATTCCAGCCTTCTACCAATACCGCATCTATGCCGTGTTTAGCAGCAAAATCTATATATTCTTTTACGTGCGCTGTAGTAGCCCCGTGCCGGCCACTTGGGGTTAGTTTATTAAAATCCTGGTCTAGCTTCACATTGGTTTCAGTACCATAAGCCCAGGTACTCTTGCCTTCCACAAAATATTCCCACCAAACACCGATATATTTCATCGGGGTAATCCAGGAGGTATCCTCATACTCCGTAGGTTCATTTAAATTTATTATCATATTAGAGGCCAGCACATCCGTAGCGTCATCACTTACAATAATAGTCCTCCAGGGAGTTGTGGTATTGGTTTGCATATATCCTTTATTGCCCACGGCATCAGGAGCAAGATGAGCGCTAAAAACAAAATTATCAGGATCTACATTAAGATCCATGGCAGCATAATTTGTCAATGCTGCTTCGTGAATATTTATATATAAGCCATCATCAGTCTTCATCATGGAAGGGGTTTGAATAGCCAGGTTTTCTATAGGAGTCTGTGCATTAATATTTACAGTAGCTCCGTCCATCTTTTCGGGAATCTCCGAAATCTTTGATGTGGTATATGGATATTCATGAGTGTCATAATCTCCCGGGATCCAAAAAATTTTATGATCTCCTGCCAGAGAGAATTCCGTTTTCTCTTCCTCAATAACGAAATAATTAAGTGTGTTTTGTTTTGGAAATTCATACCGAAATGCTAAACCTTCATTAAATAGCCTAAAACGCAAATAGATATATCTGTTGTTATGTTCGGGTTGAACCAATTTAATTTTTAATTCCCGATAATGATTTCTTACGGTTTTCTGTTTTCCCCAAACCGGATTCCAGCTTTTATCTACTTCATTCTTCTCGGTTTCTACAATTTCAAAACCTTCGACCATAGAGGGTTGATCTTTAATTTGCAATCCTAAATTACTAGATTCAATTACAGTTTCCCCTTTATAACTTAAAGCATATTTCGGAGTTCCTTTTGAATCCAGCTCTAAATTCAAAATTAATTCACCATTGGGTGATTTCAGCTCTTGAGCATAAAGCTGAGGCGTGAAGTTAATTAGCGCCAAAATTAATGTGACAGAGAGTTTGCTGATAATTTTATTTACAATCATCTTTAATTTTTAAAGTATTTATTTCTTTTGAGATATTATTTAGAACAGTATTTTAGAGAGCTTTGGATTATATAAAAAGTTGCCTGATTAAGAATGAGATCATCAACCAGGCAACCAAAAATTCAGGTAATCCAAACTACTTTTTTAATACCAAATAGGAATACGAGGGAAGACTAATTTGCCCTTCAAGATTTTGTGTGGAACCTTCAAAAACATTTTGCCACTCCCCTTGCAAATTTTGAGGAATTAAAAATCCGGTTTCCTTATCTCTAATATTTGACAGCACTAGAACTGTTTCTTGCTCACTTTCCATAGTAAAGGCAACCATATCATTACTACTATACCCTTTATATTCACCTTCCTGAAGTGCCTCGCTATTCTTTCTAAAATCTATAATTTCCTGATATTCATTAAAAACCTGCTGATCACCTGTAGACCAGTCAATAGGCGTTTGAGTAAAAAATTCTAATCGTTGATCATAACCAATTTCCTGCCCGTTATAAATCATAGGAACAGATTTCATATAAGCTGCCACTACAAAATTAGCTATAGAGCCATCTATGCCTCCAAACAACTCCAGCGGGGTTCCATCGCTTAAATTTACATCGTGGTTGGTGGTATAACGCACCACTCTTTTATTGTCATTATAAACGTTCTGGTATTCTTCTGCGTGTGCCATTTGAACTTCACTTGCAGGAGCCCCGTCCTGTATTTCTTTTAGGGTTTCAAAAAAATTAAACCCGAAAATATAATCAAACCCAGATCTTAGGTGCCTTTGTTCCCCACCTTCAGCCAGCATTAACATATCCTGATCTTTTATACCTCTAATTTCGGTAACCGCATCGGTCCAAAAACCTTCAGGTACATAATCTGCTGCATCCATTCTAAAACCATCAATATTGGCATTATAAACCCAGTACGCCATAGCATCGATCATGGCATCCTGAAGTTCAGGGTTTTCAAAGTCAAGTTGTATAACATCATTCCAATTTGTACCAGTTGGGGGCATAAAATTTCCTTCCTCATTCCTTTCGTAATATTCCGGATGTTCAGTAACCCAAACATTATCCCAAGCAGAATGATTGGCCACCCAATCTAAAACCACAGCCATATCTCTATTATGAGCTTCTTCCACAAGGCTTTGCAGATCTTCAAGGGAACCAAATTCTGAACTTACCGCTTTATAATCCCTTACGGCATAAGGTGAACCCAGCCCTCCTGCAGAGTTTTCTACACCAACAGGATAAATTGGCATTAAATAAACAACATTGGCGCCTAGTTCCTTTATATAATCCAGGCGCTGCGTAACCGCATCTATTGTTCCTTCTTCGCTAAAAGCCCTCAAGTTTACCTGATAAATTACAGCATCCTCAGGATCGGGTACATTATCGAAATTTTCTCCATACTGTTCGTATCCAAAATCAGTTTGGTCATTCAAATTATCATCGTTATTATCACAGCCTGTAGTAAAAACTGAGATAAAAATTGCTAAAAATATATACATAGTATTTTTCATAAATAAGTAATCATTTTATTGTCCTTCTATAGTATAATATGCCATACTATTGTCTTCTTCGTCTATTTGAAATGTAACCCGATAAACACCAGCAGAAGAAATATCATGGGCGCCAGGATCATCTAAGTATGCAATAAAGTCAGTGCTATTTCGGGAGCCATAGTTTACAGTCCATTCATCGTTTAGTCTAAATTTTAAAGCTCCAGACATCAATTCTCCTGTATACTCCCAAAGTTCTTCCTCGCTATTATACATCATATCAGTATCACTGTCCCAACCACCGGGAGTAGCGGGACCAATAATTCCCCAGGAATAAGGTTCGGCCATCCAGGTCATTTCATTAAAGTTTACGGTTATCTTATAAGACCCAACAGATGGTACTGATAGGTTATTTCCATCAAAAACAAGATTACCATTGCCATCACCTCCGTAATTCTCATTCCAGTTAGGTTCTATGGTGAATTTAAATTCTAATGCTGCTGGATCAGTAAAACCAATAATTCCTTCAAATACTCCGGTTGTAGCAGTTTCTTTAAGACTAGATGCTGTTGCAGGATCCCACCCCTGATAGGCTCCGGGAACATATATGGAAGCACTAGTTGATACCTGATCATAAGGAGTTACCTGGAATGAACCAGCTTCTGAAAAAACCGGACGGTCTACATAGGCCCTAACGCGATACACAATAGTTCCTTCCTGATCAGCTACTAAGCCCAAATCTTTTACCATTTCATTTAGGTCTGTTACAGATATTTCCTTACTAAGCACATCATTCCCAGCTGTCATACTGGTTGCATTTTCCCACGCTGTTTCACCCAGGGTATCTGCCGGAGTTGCAAATTGTAAGCTATAGTTTACGGGGGCTTCTTCTATAGGAAAAATAACTTCACTCCAGGAGATATTAATTGCAGGTTCATTTGCTGCCTCTTGCTCTAGCATTAGGGAATTTGCAGAAACTTGCGGAATGCCTGTAAAATTCACTTCCTGTAAATAGGTTAAATCTGCATCATCTTCACAAGAGATAAATCCAAGACCTAAAATGGCAAATAGTAGATAATAAATTTTATAATACTTCTTCATAATCTTATTTTTTAATAACCAGGGTTTTGTTGCAAATTAGGATTGGCGTCTAAAGCCGAAGTAGGTATTGGGAATAATTTCCTATAATCTTCTGATGCACCTCTAAATTCATTGGCTTCCAGAAAAGTTCCAAACCTGATCATATCCTGTCTTCTATGGCCTTCCCAGTTTAGCTCAAAGCCCCTTTCGTCATAAATATCTTCCAAAGTTGGATCGCCATCCAGTGCTGAAAGTCCAGCTCGCTCTCGTATAGCATCAACTAAGGGTTTGGCTGCTCCTGAATTACCTAATCTCACATAGCATTCTGCTTTCATTAACATAAAGTCGGCATATCTATAGATCGGGAAATCGTTGGAAGCTCCTCCCCCATCTAAAGGAGTGGCGGGATAAAATTTAATATTTCTTACGCCTGCGAAAGGATCAGCACCAGGGTTATCTAAGGAATTCACCTGTGGAGTATAATTAACCCCTCCAGGCTGCTCTCCTACTAAAAACTGTTCTTTCCTTATATCACCGTCTTCGTAATTATTATAGTATTCTTGAGGTACGATAGATCCATTCCAGCCACTAACACCAAATAACTCCATTGCGTGTGGACCACTTAAACTTCTAATTGTGAAAATATTTCTGGATACCACGTTGGCTGTAGCGAACATTGCCAGAATAGTTTCATCGCCTGGAAGCTCGTCACCAAATAATTCATAGTACTGATAGCCATTAGGACTGGACTCATTTGCTGCACCGGGATGTAAAGAAAACCCACCATTTTCAAGTTGTTCAATAGTTTCAATACACTTTTGCCATTGTGGAGTACCTGTATAAACTTCAGCATTTAAATAAACTTTAGCTAATAGCCCGTACCCGGCCCATTTATTAAACCTTCCGTAGTACTCTCCACCTTTTGTCTCTGATAAATTTGGAACGTTCTCCTCCAATTCAGCAACAACAAAATCGTAAACTTCCTGTCTGCTTGCCTGCGGCAGTTCTTCAACTGTTACATCATTAGTTGTATAGAATGGGACATTCCCATAATCATCCATCAATAAATAATAAAAGAATGATCTTAATACTTTTGCCTCAGCTATTTTTGATGGAGCTGCTCCCGCAGTTTCCAGTTGTTCTACTGCAAGATTTGCACTAAAGATTGCTTCATAAAGCCAGTTCCAGGTATTGGTTACAATTAAATCTGTAGGTAACCACTCGTGTTTATAAAGCCTTGCAAAATCTAATTGCCAGGCTCCATCTGTTCTATGGGGAATTACCTGTTCATCTGCACTCATACTGTTTAGATCATACCATCCATTATCGGCACCGGCATAACCTACCCCACCCCAATTACCGGCTACATTGGCATAAACTGCAGCCAGTGCAACATCGGCACCTTCAGTAGAGGAGTAAAATTCATCAGCTTGATATTTATCATAAACTTGTTCTTCAACATCCCCTGTACAAGAGAATAAAACTGAAATCACAAATAATCCGACTAATTTTATATATAATTTTCTCATAAGTCTTATTTAAATGTTACTTGTAAACCTAATGCGACACTTGTGGTTCTCGGGTAAATTCCAAAGTCGCCGCCAAAACCATTACCTCCACTGAAATTGATTTCTGGATCTATTCCGGAGTAGTCCGTAATCAGCAGCAAGTTATTTCCGGTAATGGAAAATCTTACCGATTCTATATACTTGAAAGTATCCAACTGCCAGTTATAGCCGGCATTTACATTTTCCAGTCTTACAAAATCTCCATCTTCCAACCACAAATTTGAACTATATTGAGAGGTAAACAGATCTAAATCTACGGCGCTCTCCAGTACATTGGCATTACCTAAGCTTTCCATCAAACTTAAATTTCTTCTCAGTCCGTTATAAATTTTATTTCCACCAGAACCTCTCCATAGCATTGAAAAATCAAAATCTTTGTATCTAAATCTTGGATTTATGGCAAAATTATAGGTTGGTAAAGCTGAGCCCTGTATTTCCCTATCTGGACTTCTTACGCCCTGGTCTATGGTTCCGTCACCATTGATATCTCTCACAACTTCAGCTCCTACACCATCTATACCTTCGTGCTGCAAAATAGAATATGTTCCCACAGGCTGACCTTCGATCAAATAAGAGTTGGTTCCCCAGGGAACAAAATCGGTATTCAATTCAACTCCCTCAATACTACCGCTCAAATTGAGGACTTCATTATCCAATAATGACATATTACCTCCCAGGCTTAACGTCACATCATTATTCCTAATGATATCGTAGTTTAAAGCAAGTTCTACCCCACGGTTTCTAATACTACCTACATTGGCGGCCACAGTGTTATAAGGAAATGGAGGTTGGGGTACTGTATAATTAAATAACAAATCATCGGTAGTTGCCGTATAAGCATCTAGTGAACCACTTAACCTACTATCGATTAAACTGAAATCTACCCCGATATTGGTTTGTTTTTTTCGTTCCCATTTCAAATCTTCGTTAGAATTCTGGGATATTTCAAAATTACGTATCTGCTCTCCTCCAAAATAAGTAATTCCTCCCGGGCTTACCAGAGACAGGGATTGCTGTGGAATTAGACCTTGTTGGTTTCCTGTGATTCCATACCCGGCCCTTAATTTTAGTTGATTGAAAATGCCATCCTGCATAAAATCTTCTTCATCGATTCTCCAGGCGACAGAGGCTGCAGGAAAATTCCCCCATTTGTTGTTCTCTCCAAAAACAGAGGAACCATCCCTACGATAACTTAAGGTAAGCAAGTACTTGTCTTTTAAAGTATAGTTTAACCTACCTAGGAATGAAACCAGACTACGATCATTTTTATAAGAGGAAATATCTCCCGATCTTACATCAGATAGGTCGCCAGATTGTAATGAATTGTAAGTGGTTTCATTATTGAAGAATCCGCGTGCCTGTCCATAATTACCCTGATAGGATTGTTGTTGCCACTCATAAAGTGCCAAAGCGTTTAGCTTATGTTCCCCAAAAGTATTTTCATAAGACAAACTAACATTAGTTAGTTTTTCATCTTGTCTGCTATTACTAATATTGGCAAACCCATTTTGATTTATGGCATTTGCATCTGTCGATTCAACCGGCAGAAAGAATCCTACGGTATTATTGGTTTTTCTCCAGCTACCAAACCATCCTAATGTTATGCCTTTGTATACATCTAAATCTGCATTCAAACTTACAAAGAGGTTGTTATTCTCCCTTTCATCAACCGTAGTTTGAGCAACAGCGTAAGGATTTAAATATTCAAAAACATTTGGGTCTGTATAATAATCTCCATCAGTGGCAAAAACTGGATCTGTTGGTCTTAGGAAATAAGAGTTGGTAATCAAGTTTGAAGTAAAAGCAGCATTACCTATACTTTGAATACTATTACTTGTTTCCAGAATTCCCGTATTGATATTCAAGGTAATATCCAATCTTTCATCCAATGCTTTTTGATTTGCGGAGAGTCTGGCAATGTATTTATCGCTGTTAGAATTAAGTACTACACCATCTTGTAAAATAGCACTTACAGAAGCCCTATAATTAAAAGTATCGGTACCTGCTCCAAATGATATCGTATGATTTTGAGTATAGCCCGTTTTGGTCAATATATCATACCAGTCTGTACTGGAACCGTGATTGGCTGAAGCTGGAACACCATATCGCTGTGCTTGCTCCCACCATTGGTCTGCATCCAATACATCCAATTCGTTGGAAAGTACATCTACCGAAGCCGTAGAAGAATATTCCAATGTAGAAGTTCCACTTTTATTCTTCTTAGTAGTAACAATAATTACCCCAGGAGCCCCTCTGGAACCATAGACTGCTGTTGCAGAAGCATCTTTTAGAATATCTACCGATTGAATTTCGTTAGGTGGGATCTGGTTAAGTAAATCCATATTTCCCTGAACACCATTTACCACAACCAATGGGTCATTCCCTCCTATTAAGGAAGTAATTCCCCGAATACGTACACTCGGTGTCGATCCAGGCTCACTACCTACCTGGTTAATATTTACCCCAGGGGCCTTTCCTGAAATTTGCTGTAAGGGATTGGTAATTGCACCCTGGTTAAACTCTTCATCGGAGATGCTTGCCACTGCTCCTGTTACATCTCTTTTAGTAGAAGTACCATATCCCACTACA
>VMHT01111589.1_pt1 | contig 21870 bp, 14 predicted proteins | sample 4693611 | NCBI WGS metagenome assembly VMHT01 (sample SAMN12280063, study PRJNA550983) | marine metagenome | isolation source: seawater sampled from same location over 5 years 0.02-0.2 micron viral filtrate | place: USA: collected off the coast of southern California halfway between the port... ...
CACCCATCAATCCTTTTGACTTCTGGCAAGGTGCAAACTTTAAACTGAAGATCAAGAAGGTTGCTGGTTATTGGAACTATGATTCTTCTGAATTTGATAAGACATCACAACTCTTTGAGGATGATGATGCAATGGAGGGAGTATGGAAGAAACAGCACTCTCTGGAACAGATTGTTGCTCCTGATCAGTTCAAGACCTATGATCAACTTGAAACTCGTCTGAAGTTGGTGCTTGGACAGAAGAAGTCTGCTCCTTCTTATGATGAAAGTTATGAGGATGAGGATGATTCTCGTGGATCATTCAAACCAAATTTCAACAAAGAATCTGTTGAAAGTGTTGCGAACACGAGTCCAATCGAGTCTAAAGACTCTGATGAAGATGATGCTCTGAGTTACTTTCAGAAACTCGCTGAAGAGTGATCTATTGATATAATCGAATATTGTCTGCAGACTTCAGGGTTTCACTTACATACTGAGTGGAACCTTTTTTATATGTCATCATTTCTTCTAGATCATCTTTCGCTATATTGATATACCCTGGTTTGAGAAGATATATACTTCTCTTTTCGTCTTCAATTTTTGCTTCATAGTCATAGTTTGAAACAGACTTGACTGGATACTTAATTGTATATCTTTCGGCAGGAGAATCATAAAATTGAATAGAATAGTCCGATTCAACCTGCATACCTTCTGGGACAATTACAACTCCATTGCTATTAACAACCTCTGTTGTTTCATAATGATGAATTTCCCCATAAATTCTATCTAGATTATCGTACTTATTCATTAGATATTCGTCAAATTGCCTTTGTGTTAATGGCCATTCTGAGTGTATATTGACAATATTATTTGATGCTAGAACTATCCAGTCAAGATTTTTGTCACCATAGATTTTATGAGCTACATTATCCGGCCTATCATCACCTAGGATTTGATACTTTGTGAAATACATAAGATCTTGAAAGATATCTTCTCTCAAGAATCCTCTTTTAAATAAATTTTTTACAGTAATATAATCGGAGATCTTTGCATCTGGTAGACGACTGACGTAGTTGAGATCTGGAAGTTTAGAGAAATAGTTTGACATCTTAGTAACCTATTGATCCTTCGTATTCTGAATAATCATCATTAAATATTGGTTCAAGTTCTTGGAAACTGAGTGTAAGCTGATATGCAACCATGCCACCATCCGGGAATGTTGCATAATTTGAATTTGGAGTATAGTTTACTGTTGTATTTAATAACGCACACTCTTTAAATTTAGACAGATACTTATGATCAGAGTCTTTTCCATCTCCTCTGTAAATATATCTAAGTCTAAATGTATTTGGTGTTCTTAAAAATAGAGCACTTTGACTTCTAATCGGAGACATTCCTTGTTTAAAAAATCTTATTATATTTACTACTTCAGTTGTTTCTTTTTCGCTTCTTGGTGCAAGAAGAAAACTGAATGAAAATTGACGAATGGATGGGCCCATAAACAGAAGTTCCATGTTGGGATTTGTTACGACTCCCATGCCTCTCTGTAGAACCTGTTCGCCAACTCCAGCAGCTTGACCAGCAAAATATCCTGCCAGAGCTTTTTTTGCATCTGCTCCCCCATCACTTAGTGCTTTTTTAATTTCTTTCTCAACAGAATCTGTAAAACCTTCACCTCCTCTGTTGATAGCATCTAGTGCTACATTCGCAGCTGCTCTTTCAAGAGGATTCATTTTGGCTGAATCCCACCCAGCACTGCTTTGATCTTGAAGTCCTCCGGGAATTGGCAATATTACTGATCCACCTATAATGTCTCCACCACTAACGTCTGGTCTTCCGTTTGCCTCAAGTTTACTTGGCCTATATTGGATCATATCAAACTTGATTATATCTTGCTTTGTTTTTGCAATATCTTCTGGATATGTTCCCCCAACCACTCCTACATTTGTTCCTTCTACAGCTTCGTTACTTTGTGCTGCTGCTGGTTGAGATCCTTCTTCACCATTACCAGTAGCATCATTACCAGAACCACCAGCTGCTTTATCTAGGTCACTTACGTTTGCATCCTCTAATTGTTTTTCTGTATCTTTAACTTGATTTTTTATTGATCGATTTAATCTAGAATCCGGATCTGATAAAGCACGCTTTTCCGCTGCAGAAGCAGTGCTCAAAGTTTCTTGTTTTGTTACCTTGCCATTTGCATCCACTTCTGACTCTGAAATTTTTACAGCATTATTTCCTTGAGCATCAGTTCTATATGTTTCTCTTTTCGTTCCACCACCAACTAGAGTAGTAGTTTGCGTTTTATAAAATCCTTTTTCCCTTGAACCAGTACCTTTCCTACGTTGCTGTTTATTTCCCGTATATGTAGTTACTGGAGCTACTTTACTAGTTGCGGATGCCATTAGTTATGGTTTTTTATTTATTTAGTAACCATTTTTGCATATGGAATGGCAAGTAGATCATCAAGTTCTTCATTTTGTATAATGTATACTTGACCAGCAAGTTCATTCCAAGTGTACTGTCGAGATTTTCTTAGATGAAAGTTGATGCCTTTGAATCCCCATTTTAATACTTCTGTTACGGCTACTAGTGGGTGTTGATCGTATGATATTCCAGGAGTCTTTGCATTATAAACGAATGTACACAACATCCCAACATCAGGAATTGGAGTTACAGTATCACTAAGTAACTCCATAATTTCCAGCATTATTTCTTCCTGATCATTTGTTCTTAGATTGATATCGTTTCCTTCGAGTCGGTTCATTTGATACCTAATTCGTCTTCTGTGATAATTTTAAATTCTATTTTGCGATCATCACACCAGTCTTTTGCAGCTTTCCACTTCGCTTGATTGACTGCATATGTTGTACACTCATAGATGTAGGATTTTGTGGGTTTTGTTTTGTGGATGGGAGGTCTTGTTTGTTTCTTTGGTTTAACTTCAATTACATATCTCTTAATCTGACCATTACTTTCTTTTACTTTGATGATAAAGTCTGGAAAGTATCGATGAACTCGATTGTCTGTTGGAGATAGATATGGAATGAAGAATTCTTCAGATCCCCACTCTAAAATATTTGGATTAGAGTCACACCATTTGCAGAATTTTCTTTCCCAATTACTACGACAAATAATATTATTCGCATTTCCCTTATATTTGTTGGGAAAAGATGGATGATATCTACTTTTACGACTTTCTGCCATACATAGTATATAAGATAAAAACTATTTATAGATGGCTGCGCCTCAACCTAAACCTAGAAAAGTTTCCCATATCACTTCTATTCTTTTAAGACCAGCACTCACATCTCATTTCCTGGTTCATTTTGCTCTTCCTGATTTTGTTCCAAAATCAAATGCAGTAGCGCAGGATCAAGTCTATCTTGAGTGTTGTGATGCATCTCTACCAGGATCAAGTCTTGCTACGTTTGATATTAATAATGATTTTCACGGTGTAACAGAAAGACGTGCATATCGTCGTATGTTTGATGATCGTATAGATTTAACATTCTATGTTGATGCAAAAAATTATTCGCCTATTAGATTATTTGAAGATTGGATTGGTGGCATCATGAATGGAAATAATGATGAAGATTTACTAGAGAAATCAAATCATTATTACACAGCAAAATATCCAACAGAATATAGGAGACCATTATCGATTGTAAAATTTGAGAGAGATTATAACTCGCAACTAATATACAATTTTGTTGATGCTTATCCAATCAATATTGGATCTATGCCAGTTTCATATGAGGGATCTAGTTTATTGAAATGCACTGTAGGATTTACTTATCTTCGATATTATATTGAAAAAGCAAAAGCGGAAGAATCACAAGAACAACCTACAGTTAATCCTGAAGTAAATTCTTTACTTGATAATCTCCCACCACCACCACCGCCACCATTACCACCACTACCACCTCCACCACCACCTCCAAAACCGTTTGATATTCGGGATAGAGACATTCGTGCTCGAGCTAATTTTGATGGGCGATTCGATCCGATTTGACCTATAAATAAGTATATCTGATTTTTTTATGTTAATAAAATGCCATTACCAAAGATTGCTGCGCCAACATATGAACTTGAGTTGCCATCAACTGGAGAATTAATTCAATTCAGACCTTTTTTAGTTAAGGAAGAGAAACTCCTTGTGATTGCAATGGAGAGTGAAGATACTAAACAGATCACCAATGCTCTCAAATCTGTGATCAAGAATTGTATTTTGACGAAGGGAATTAAAATCGAAACTCTTCCAACATTTGATATTGAGTATTTGTTTTTAAATATTCGAGGCAAGTCTGTAGGAGAAGAACTGGATGTCAATATTATTTGTCCAGATGATGGAAAGACTGAGGTTTCTGTATTGATTAATTTGGAAGATATTGAAGTTCAAAAGAACGATGAACATGAGAAAAAAATTAAGATCGATGATTCTATCATGATTGAAATGAAGTATCCTTCTTTGGATCAGTTTATTAAGAATAACTTTGATTTTAATAAGAGAAATGCAATGGATCAATCATTTGAACTGATTGCATCCTGCATCGGTACAATTTTTACCGAAGAAGAAGCTTGGTCAACCGCAGATTGTAGTAAGAAGGAAGTTACTGAGTTTTTAGAGTCGATGAATTCCTCTCAGTTTAAAGGTATTGAGAAGTTCTTTGAGACTATGCCAAAACTTTCACATAAAGTTAGTGTAAAAAACCCAAAGACAAAGGTTGAGAGTGAGGTCGTACTTGAGGGTTTGGCGTCTTTTTTCGCCTAGGCATGATCCATATGGATCTGGAGAGTTATTATAAACTTAATTTTGCGTTGATGCAGTACCATAAATACTCACTAACTGAGATTGAGAATTTAATTCCTTGGGAACGTGATGTTTATGTTGCATTATTACAAAATCACCTTGAAGAAGAGAAACTAAAACAACAGCAAGCTAATGGATCTTGATTCACTCCTGAAATCGATAAGAGAAGAGAATAAAGGAGGTGCTATAGTTCCTGCTAAGTTTTTTGGTGAGGATCGACACTCAAAGTATCTTGATGAGTTCTTGAAAGACACCACTATTGGGGGTGAGTATCTGACAAACGAAGAGAAGAAAGAAGGATATAAAAAAAGAAATAATAAGATTGATTTTGAGGCTTTTGTAAATAAGGTTTTAAAGACTCGTGATGAAATAAAGGAACAGGGACAAGAGCAAGACACTTCCGATTCAAGTTCATCATCCTTGCCTGAATCTAAAGGAAGTGCAATAGTAAAAAGAGATTCTGTAAATATTGAAAAGTTTAAACCAACTGAACAAACACAAGAAAATTTTGACGATATTCAGAGGGGCATCGATTCAATCTTGGAATCATTGAGAGAAGAAAATGCTCTCGCTAAGGATAAATCTGATGCAGATAGATTAAAAGAGGAGGAGAGGAAAAGAAAGGCTCAGGAAACTAATCTAGAAAAACCTTTCGAAAAACTTGGTGGGATTGTAGGTGCGGTATTAAAACCTGTCAAGAGTCTGTGGGAAAAGATTTGGAATTTTATTTGGAATATTTTCTTGGGTCGAACTGTGGTCAAATTATTCGAGTGGTTTAGTAAAGAGGAAAATAAGAAATCATTAGAAGCGATTGGAGTATTTCTAAAGAATACTTGGCCTGCTATTCTTGCTGCGTTCTTAGTTTTTGGTACAGGATTGGGTGGATTTATAAAAGGAATAGTTGGATTGACAACAAGATTTATACCAAAAATAGTTAAGATGATAGCTAAGTTAGCTAAATCTGCTGTAAAGTTTGCAATATCAAATCCACTGGCAGCCCTAGCTATAGCCGGAGGTGTAGCTACTGTCGCAGGTCTCGCTCAACAGGCAACTTCAAAATCAAATGACGAAGAAAGAGCAAAAGAAGGAAAAACTCAACTAGATGATACGCAAGAATTTGGTGGAATTTCTGGAGATCCAATGGGTGGTTTGTTCTCTGGTGGTGGCGGAGTTCCAGGAACAGGAGATAAAGATACTGTACCTGCAATGTTGACTCCTGGTGAATTTGTTATGAGTAAAGGTGCTGTACAGAAGTATGGTATGGACACTTTGGAGTCTATGAATGCTATGGGTGGTGGAACAAACCTTCCTGAAAGAATGGATGGCATAACATATGCTGCTGGTGGTGGAATGATTGGTGGTGGAATGGCTGATGGTGGAATGACTGGTGGTGGAGATGAGGAGAAAAAAGAAAAAATGCCACCAGGTCATGATTCCTTAATGAAACAGAGGGATGATGAAGAAGAACCTAATTTTAATTCAGATACTGCTGAGAGTAGGTTATCTGATTTGATGAAGACAACAGATCCTAAGAAAATTTCTGATTATGACAGCAAACATGGGGAGGGTGCATATCAAGCAGAATTAAAACAAAAATTAGAAAGAATTTACAACGATGATAGTACATTTGGACTTCCTCCAGGTGCTCCTGGTCTGCCTGGTGGTGGCGGCGGCACAAACGCTCTAACTGAACAGGCAAAAGTAAGATCACCTCTTCAAATGCTCCTTGATCCAACTGGTATTAAATCTGAAAGAAAACATTTTAATGATCCGCAAAGTTATCTCACTGATGAAGAATTTGAGAATAGGGGAGAATTTCCCCGCGATATAAAAACCACGGGTCCACTTTTGGGTAGATTGGTAATGGGCATGGGGGATGGATCATGGGGACTTCCTCCAGGTGTTCCTGGTCTGGGTGGCGGTGGCGGCGGCACAAATGTTCTGACGGAACAGGCAAAAGTTAGATCTATTCCTGGTATGCTTGGTGATTTATTCAGCATCTTTAGGAAAAAGGAGATTGATCCGCAGACTATTCTTGGGGATGTAGAATCTAGGGCAAAGAATATGGCAACATCCATGGGTGGAACTGTTGTTGATAGTAACAGTCATGAAGAAAATATGAAAAGGGTTATGTCTTTACCTCCTGAAATGAGAGAGGCTGTTCTTGCGGACATGAAGAGAACAGAATCCAATCAAATAAACATTAAAAATACTCCAATAGCATCGTCTCAAACAAAGTTAAAAACTCCACCTCCTCCACAAAGATCTAGACCATCAGTGACTTCTATTCCTTCTATGGGATCTAATAATAGTTCTGGTGGAGGTGAATCGGAACCTTCTGGTATTGATAATAGTAGACCCTCCCACACTGTTCCTAGGGGTCGGGATAAAGCCAAAACACTTGGTGTTTTAATTTAGAGAGAATAAAAAATGCCAATACCGATAGTAGGACTTTTAGCAGGAGCATCAAAAATTGCAGGATCGTCAAGGAAACCAGGATCTGGCGGTCAATTGGCTAGCAGTATTGTAAAGAGAGAACCAAAAAAATCTGAAACTACTAGTTCCTCTGAATCAAATAGTAGTAGTGCCTTAGCTTTAAGACCAAAGCAGTCAATGGTTCCGTACAAAAACATAGAACCAACTCCAGAAACTGACGGAATGGGAATCGATGACAAATTAATTGTTATTAACACAAAAGTAATTGAGATTGATAAACTTTTGAAGGGAACTCTTGCTGCAGAGAAAACTGAAATAGATGAAGAAGACAGACTAAAAGAAATAGAGGATCAAAAGAAACAGGAAGATGAGTTAGAAAAAGGTCCCAATAAAAAAGATAGCAAGGATAAAAGAAAATTTAAATTGCCTGGAGCAGGTCTTTTAGATCCAATAAAAAATTTCTTTCTTAATATTGGTTTAGGGTTTATTTTAACTAGACTTGTAGGCGAGGCACCAAAACTTCAGGGAATTGTAGGATTTATTGGTGGAACTATAGAGTTTGTTGCAAATCTAGTTGTTGGAATCATTGATGGATTGGGGTCTTTCCTTGCGGTTGGTCTTAAAGCATATCGCTGGGCTGAAAATTTCATAAGAGAAAGATCTGGAGAAGAAGGTATTGAAAGATTTCATGAGTTGACGAAGCAACTTACAAATTTATTCAATGCAGCAATTATTGTTGGAAGTTTAATGGTTGCTGCCAAACAACCAAAACCAAAACCCTTAGATAAAGTTAAAGACAACTTAAAGCGTAACACAAGTAAAAAAGCAATAGAAAGATATACAAGAAGATTTGGAGGAGATGCTGCTAAGAACAAATTTGGGCGAGCAGGTCAATCCGCAGCTAATCGTCTTGGAGTTGGTAAAAGTCAAATAATAAAAGGGGGTCTTGGTAAAACAACCACTAGACTTGGATTAAAACTGATTGGAAAGAAAGGAGTACAATTAGTCTCAAAAACATTTGGTAGAATACCTATTGTGGGTTCTTTAATTGTTGCGGTCTCATCTCTACTTGCAGGAGAACCTTTAGGTCAAGCAGTATTTAAAGGTCTTGGAGCTGCTATTGGCGGACTCGTTGGAAGTTTTATACCCATTCCTGTTATTGGAACCATAATTGGATCTTCTATCGGTACATTTATGGGTGATGTATTATACACTCTGATTCTTCAGAAAGATCCCAAAGCTGCTGGTCAGAAATTTATGAAAGGTATCACCGATGCTTTCAAATTATTATTTGATCTTGGTGGTCTTGCCGGCCAATTTATTAAAGAAGGATTTAAGAGATTTGTTGACAACTTCCCAACGATTGATATCCCATCTGGATTTGGATTGCAGACTGCATTGGGGAAGGCTGCTGAATTATTTGGCGTAAAGGATAGTAGTGAGTTTATGGAAGATGGAAGAATTGTAAAACTTCCAAACTTAGCATTACTTTCTCCTGTGGGACTACCATTCTTGATACCTCATATTGGAGCTTCTTTTTTACCGGATATTTTTGGTCAGGGTGGAGTTGTTAATAAAATATTTGGATCAAATGGCACTGCATGGGGTGGATCTGGACAACCATCTGAATCTGGACAATCTTCTGGACAATCCTCTGGACAAAAAACAGTTGATGTTCCTGCTGTAAATATGGAGACTGCACAGGACACTGGAAATCAAAGTGAAGGATCAAAAATTGCAGGAAGACTGGGAAGATTTCTGAATGAAAGGGGGTTGCGTTGGGGTTCTGGTGTTACAGAACACCCCGAACATGGTGGAGTTACCTCTCCACATGCTACCAATTCTTATCATTATGTTGGTCGTGCTATTGATATTGGTGGTTGGGGTCCGAATAGATATGCTAGAGAAGGAATGACTGGTGTTGATGATCAGACAAAGATTATTCAGGGAATACGAGAATTTAATGAGATGGAGGGAGTAAAACCTGTCGAGTTTTTGCATGAAGGTAATGAACCTTATGGGCACAATGATCATGTTCATATTGCATATCGGCGTGGAGGATTCACTAAAAGCATGGCTCATAAAGCAGTTCTTGGAGAGGAGGGGAGAGAGTTTGTCTTTGATGCAGACACTACTGCTGCTATCGAAGATAAAGTTCCTGGATTATTGGGGACATTAAATAAAGCAGATGGTTCAGCTGCTCTCAAAGTTTTAGAAAACTATGCATCTTATGATGACCCGCAAGCACAGATAGTTGTTATGGAGTCCCCTTCAAATCAAATTCCTACTCCACCACAAAAACAACCACAAAGCAAAATGATGATTTTTGGTGGAGGTTCTGATGATGATTTTGCAGAGTTCCTTGCTGCACAGGGTTAAATAGTAATAAGAGGTACTCATACATGGCACAAATAAGCGCAAGAAGTTCTGCAGAATCCGCACTTAAATCTGCGGTAATAAAATCAAATGATGGTAAGTATAATATTGATCTTGTCAGTTCCATAACAGAGTTGTGTTATTATGAAAGCATAATGATGGATTCTGTTTCTGTGGATGTTAAGTTTGTTGATACTGGATCATCGAAAGATCTTGATGGAAAAACTATAAAGGAGGCTTTTCCTCTCACCGGAACAGAATCTGTTAATCTAAAACTATCTCAGAAAATTGGAGACAAAGAAGTGTCTCTTGGTGGGGACAAAGAAATGATTCTCTACGTCAACGATTTTTCCCCTATAGTTGAAGATACTCGTAAAAGTTTAATAGATCTAGATTTAAGGTCAAAGGAGTATATAAGGGGTCAGCACATGTCTGTTAGCGGAACCTTTTATGGATTAATTTCCGACAATGTTGAAAAGATATTAAAAGATGATTTAAAAACCGAAAAAGAATTAGATATTGAACCGACAATTAACACTAGAAATTTCACAGCATATCATAAAAAACCTTTCTATCTTTTGAATTGGTTATCTAAACAATCAGTATCTTCAGAAAATCAGAAGAAGGGAGAGAGTGCAGGATATTTTTTGTATGAAACTTCTGAGGGATATAAGTATAAGTCTATTGATGGTTTATTTGGCCAAGATGATCAGAAACAGAAGAAATCTTACATCTATAATAACACTCCAGACACGAAAGCTCCCTCTGGATATGATGCCAACATCATAAATTTTTCTGAGTCTAATCTGATAAATGTTCAGAAGAAAGCAAAGATGGGAACATATTCTAACCGTATTGTGACTTTCGATCCCTTCACTACTTTTTATCAGGTAAAGTCGAACAAGGCCAATGACGAGAATATAAAAACATCTGGGAAAAAGTTACCGGAGTTTAATCCAGAATTTGACATGGATCACACCAGAACATCTTATTTTGTTTTAGATACTGGATCTTTTCCTGAGGGCAATATAGAACAGCAGTTAAAAAAGTCAGGGGATGAAAACTTTGAGTATGGTGAAATAGTTAATCAAGCATTTATGAGGTATAATCAGTTCTTTAGTTCCCAAATTTCTATTACTATACCTGGTGACTTTGAACTTCATGCTGGCGAACTTATCTTCGTTGATGCTCCTCAGTTGAATATTGAAAAATCTGATGAAGTAGATCGACAATCTGGAGGACTATATATTATATCAGATTTATGTCACTATATTACACCAAAAGAGTTCCGTACTGAATTGACCTTAGTCAGAGATTCTTTTGGAAGAAAGGGAAATCACACTACCTCTATCTAACGGTAAACCACAATGGCAGAAAAAAGAACAATTGAGCAACACATTAGTGAAGATCATAAAATTTTAGAAGATCCAAATATCTCACCTCAGCGTCGTCGTCATATTGAAGATGAACTCTCTCATCTTGAGAGATATGCTAAGGAACATGAGAAAGATATTGAAGCTGGCGACCATCATGACCCAACAGATTTTGAAATGTTTTGTGACGAAGAACCTTGGGCAGTCGAGTGTAAGTTATATGAGGATTAATAGTTAATGGAAGGTGGAAGTTTATTTAATCCTGGTTTTCTAGGCGGTAGTTTTCTCTGGTGGGTAGGTCAAATCGCCGATGATTCTACTTGGAGAAGTAACAAAAGTCCTGGAAAGTTTTCTGGTGCTAAATCTATTCCTGGATGGGGGGAGAGATATAAAGTACGTATTATTGGACTTCATGATCAGGGAGAATCTGAAATTCCATCTGAAGAACTTCCTTGGGCCCAGATAATGTATCCAGTTACTGCTGGTGGTGGTCAAGCAAGATCAAGCCAAACATCAAATCTTCGTCAAGGGATGATGGTGTTTGGTTTTTTCATGGATGGTCAAGACCAGCAGATTCCTGTTATCATGGGAGTCTTGGGTAACAATCTTTCTACTCCACTATCAAAGGAAAGTAAAAATGATAGGGTTACGAATGAAAAACCAGGACCTCTCGGAACAAGTGGTCACTCAAAACCTAAGAATGATACATCAAAAGCAGAAGAAAATGCAGAAGATGGACCTCCAAACTCCGGACTTTTAACAGAACCAAACGTTAATCCCCCTGGGGAATATAAACCGGATAATCCAGATCCACCTAAAAATTTTACAAATGAAAGTGCAGGAGATTCTGTTCATGTACAAACTATTGCAGATGTAAGAAGATCGAATAAATATCGAGAGTGTATTCCTTTAATGAAGCCAGACGATCCTGATGAAACTATTTCATCTGCTATGAAGGCGGTTCAAACTCTTCTTGATACCCTGGTTGGCAAACTAGATGGATATCTAAGCACTGCTAAAAGTTTTGTTGACGACGCATCTGGTGCTATTAATAATTCTGGTGATATGGAAGAATATATGAAAAAACTTGGTTGTCAGATGGCAAAGTATATGAAAGTCGTAACCGATAAGATGATGGAATATACTAATAAAGTAATGAATGAAGCCATGACAGATGTTGTTTCTGCAATGCCTTCTCACTTGAGATTTCAGTTTGCAGATGTAAAGGAACAGTCTTTGTCTGCGGTATCTTGCGTGTATTCCAAACTATCTGACAATCTTTGTGATATGCTGGGAGATATTTTAGCTAATACTTTTAATCTTGATGACCTTGAAGCCGCTGCTGCTTCTCTACCCCCTGGAGAAAGAACAAGTCCAAAGGTTCCTCCATGCCATGCAGAGTTTGTAGTTGCTGAGGTTATCAAGAAAAATAAAGAAGAAATTGGAAGAGTAAATGATGGCATTTTGGATGATATTAATAATTTTTTGGGAGATATGCAAAATGAACTTGCTGGTGTTGATGATGCTATAGAAGATCTTATCTCAGGAATTGGCGGAATCGGTGGCGATCTAACCTCTGCATTGCAATTTGGAAATTTCGAACTCGATATTCTTGGGTGTAGTTCTAAACCACAATCGTCACTATCTGATTGTTATCAATTTGCTTCGGGAAGTGTTGGTCAGTTTAAATCTGATATAGAGAGTATTGAATCGGTTGCTGATGCTGTTGATGAACCTCCTGAGGAGAATGAGGAGGGTGAAGAAATTGGTTATCTGGAACCAGGACCAACTCAACCAGATGTTTCGTATGCTGCTGACGACAAATCTCTTGAAGCAACTTTAGCTAGAGAAGAAGCTGGTCTGCAGGAAGCACTTAAGAATGAATCTGCTGCAGCGATCGAATCAACTTCTGCACCCGTTCCAAGTTCTGATAGAACTACTATTGGAATTCCCGCTGAAGAACTGGAGTTCTCAGGATCTGATGGGATAGTTCATGGTGGTTCAGCAACCTCATCTGGATCATCTGGACAGCAAATGTCAAATCAACGGATTATTCAAGATGCAAAAAGGAGAATAGAAAGCTCGCGTGAAATAGCTAATGATCCTAACGCTGATCCGGCAGCGCGGGATATTGCAAGGAGGAGACAAAAACATAATGAGATCCTATTAAGAGAAGCAGAAGAGAGTGAGAAAGCAAGAAAACTGCTTGACGGCGATACAGTTGATGGAACTTCTTTTGAAATGTCTTGATAAATATAAACATATAGATGGGATGATAATTTTCTGACAACATGAAAGATAAAAAAAATAAAGCAAAATTTAATATCTTTCAGAAGTCTAGTGATATTGATTCTGAAACCAAGAAGTCAAATATCCGCGTTGGATATATTGACAAGAAGTTGGGGTACGTAAAGAATGTATCAATAAAAGAAGCGAAACAAGTTGCCAAGGATGATCCTGGTAAAACTTTTATTCTTGAGAATCGAGATGGTGTAAGATATTTAAATATAAATGAGGTAATTGATCTTAAATTTAAAGATGTATTGCCAAAGAAATCTGCAAAATCAAAAGATTGTAATCCTGTAGAGGGTCTAAAGGAAGAAAATAAAGATTACTCTAAAAAGAGTCCCAGACTAGAATTTTTTGGTGGTGGTGGAGTTGGGATTCAAGCTAATCCTGTCATGAGCGAGGATGGAAGACAATTACTTTCCGTTGATCTTGTTGAGGGTGGATTTGGATTTCAGTACCCACCTTTTGCAAAGTTTGTTGATGATAGAGGATTTTCTACTCAAGGAGTGTTGGAAACGAATCTCTGTGGCGTACAAGAGACTGAAATAACATATAGAGAGAAGGATCAATTTGAAGATTATGATATTGTAGAGGAAGAGGGTAGTGATGCTATTGGATTTGGTAGGAGGTATGATGCTGATGGGAGAGATATTGGTGAATGGGATCCAACAACATATAAAAATCTAGGTGAGGATCCTATTCAGAGGCAAATTGACCAATATCTGGATGCTCTCAATAGGGTCCAATATCCTTGGTGGAATAGTAGAGGTTACAGTCCCCTAGAAGTTATTGGACAAGACGAGACAACTCGAATAAAATATGATGTTCAGCACCCTACATGGGGAGCAAAAAAAGATGATGGGTATGTTGATATTGAATTTGAAGTCTATGGTCAAGGATCTGATAAAAATAGAGATATAAGATTTAGATTTGTTGAAGTTGATGATAATGATGAAGTGGTTGTTGACGGTCATACATTTACCATTAAGGGAATAACGCACCAAGACAGGAGTGACAAAACAAGAAAATCTATTAAGAGAATAAAGCGTAAAACAACTTATAAGGTTATATCGGAATCTAGAGGAAATTCTCAATACAAAAAAGATCTTATATTAGAACAAGGATTGTTAAAAAAAAGTTCATTTGGCCAAACTGGAGAAGAAAAAAAACTTTTAAGGATTCAAGAAGGTGATAATTATGCGCAGGGATCTACTATTTTTGCAGACGTAATGGGATCGACCAATGATAATGATGATGTGCAATTGACTTGTCCTAGAGGAAAGTTTACTGCCAAGAATAAAAGTAGAATTGAAGCAAAAGTTAATAAGAAAATACCTAATCCAAATATAGAACAATCCACACAATCTATATACGAAATTTCATATACTCCTCCGGGTACAAATGGAAGGGGTCCAAATGCGTCAAACTACTTACAAAATTCTAAAAAAATTGTTTTCTTAGATTCTAGTGGAGATGATAAAGACGATAATAGCATTGAGATTAAGAATATTGCTGGAGATATTAAAGTAAAGTTTTCTGATGATATGTCACATATCATCGCAACTGGTCATGGTAAGGGATCTTTTGATGTCGTTGCAAAATGGGATGACAATCCAAGTCCATCTAGCAATGGGGAAGCTATGAGTCTTGTTGTTATTGACGGAATACAATTTGATCAGAACAGTAGAGAAGGTAGAAAAACTAAAACATTTAAAGTAAGTCTTCGCGATAAAAATACTTTACCTAAAAAGGTAAAGTCGGATCAACTTAAAGATGTTGGTAGGGGTACTTTTGATCTCTTCTATCGGTTAAGTGAGAGAGTTCCGGATCCTACAAAGATTAGAGATTCTTTTATGAATCGGTATGCTATTTCTCCAGTTCCGGATTCGGGTGAGGATGGAACTGATTTTGCTGGAATTCCGTACAATTTTATATGGGAAGAAAATTTTCCGTTTAGTGGGGATTATATCTTCAGGGGATCTTCTGATGGAGAATCTTATTTAGCTATAGACGGGGAACAATTGTTTGAAATGTCTGAACCTAACGATTCCCCCAAAAAATATAAGAAGTATATTGAATCCGGAGTTCATCAAATTCATGTAAGTTTGGAGAATGGACTTAAATATGAAAAAGAAGTTACGAAGGTTATTAGAAAAGATATAGAACAGGATGCAAATACTGGTTCTGATTACAAGGTAATTTATAATGATCTTAATAAAAAGATCATGATCAAGGTCTCCTCTAATGCACAAAAGGTTATGCTCTTGGATCCGGATGGTATTGAGGTTGCAAGACTTGATATTGACTCGACAAAAAATGGTCGAATGAAATTTTCTGAAGATGGAAAGAAACTAATCTTGGTCGGAAAGTCTAACAAACAAGTGGATGGAACAATTACATTTACTTGGGATGATAGTCGATCAATTAATAAATCTAAATCTCTTAGTAGTATTAAGATTAAAGATACTTTATGGGACAAATCTTTTTCGGAGAAGGTAATTCCAAAATTTATTTCTGAAAATTTTGATCTTTATATGCATGGTTATAAAGACAAAAAGTTAGAGGGACGAAATGTTGCATTTAAATTTGAGGAAGTAAATGGAAATCACAAATTTGTAATTGATGCTGAGGATTATTTTGATGTTGGTGATTCGGATGATGGACTGTACAATAGAAATAACTCTATAGAAGTAAAACCAAATACAAATTATATTGTCACAATATTTGGTCCCGGTGATCATGAAACTGGTTTAGTTCAATCCTTTGGTAGAGAGCCTGATGAACTTAATCCTGAAAAGAAAAATGGGTCTAAAGTTACTGGAAATATTATTTTTAGGGATAGAAAAAATAGTGATAACGATAATGACGATTTTCAAGTTAGATTTCGGAATGGAGTAGTTACTTCAACTAGAATTTCAGGAACTGGAAGCAGAAATAGTTTTAGCATGGTTTATCGATATAATCTTTCTAAAGATAATGATAATATAACAGGGACAAATGTAAAAACAATTTCTCTGATTGATAAAAACTATGCACAAAAAAGAGAATCTCAATATGAAATTGTTAAGGTTGAGAAAGGAACTAAAGTTGAGGGCCAGGTTAGAAATATTTTTGATACAGTAAAGTATATTGACAAAGCAAATAGAAAATTGTGGAGAATTCCTCCAAGATCTGGAAAGAAGGATGCATTTTTAAATAGCCATGGAATAGTTCCATTTAAACCAAAACTAGAATTAAAATCAAAATCTGCAGATGTTAAATTTACTGAGGAAATTCCCGATATTAAAGCTTTCTTCGATAGAGATGGTGATAACCTTTATCTTAAGGTAACCGGTGATGGCACCGCTACTATTAATTTTTTACTGGATGTTGACGACAATCAATTTGATGATGATGGTCTCTTCGCAAAAGAAATTACTATTAAGACTGATGATACTGATTTAAAATTAACAAGATCATCAATCCAGAGATATACTGGTCTCCCTCCTGATGGTCGTTACGGGAGAACAAGACGGTCAGTTTCTAGAATACAGGAAAAAGAAAAAATAAGAGGTTCGGGCACTTTCACTGGCGGAAAGACTTATAGTATTAAAGTGATTGGTGGTAATCCAAAAACTGGTTTCAAACCAATTGACAAAACTACAGTTGGTTTCGATGATGACATTACAAACGGATATAATGAAAATGGATTGCTTAATATTACCAGTATTAATCCAAAACCAATAAAGGTTCCTGTCGAAGTAAAAATCAAAGAATCTACTATTAATGATGCCGAAATTGATTCTTCATCTGCAGAAGAAATTATTGCTTGGAAACATGTAGAGTTTCCTGTTACTGGAGATTATCAGATTGATGTCGCAGCTGCCGATGCTGTTAACTTGTATATTGGTAATAGTATAACTGATGGAGATAGGAGATCTAGAAATGGATTGTCTGATGTTCGTGATGGTGGAGACGAGGTCATAATCAATAAAGATGGTTTTAATTCCTCAGGAAACTCTGCGGGAATGACTCCTTACGTAAGAAGATTTGAAAAGGGATTTTATCGTATTCGAGCTGAGTTAATTCAATCTTCAAATAAATCCAATTCTAAAAAAAATCCAATGGGATTGGCAGTAAAAATAAAAATTATAAATCCTCAGGAGAGAGTTATTTCCGATGCCTCTTGGCAAGAGAATCCAATGGGATTCGCGGTAACTATTGATGCTCCAGATCCACCAATTCCATCAGAAACCAAACCAGTACAAAAAGGCAGGTGTCAGGATAATCCACTTTGGACAACTAGATTTCCTGGTGCTGAAGAACAGTGGTATCCGGTATACGATTTCAAGAACCCTAGTCGGTGGTCTAAATTTATGAATAGATTTGCTTTATCACCATTCCCTCCTTTATCGGATAAGAACACTGATAATGGTGGAGATCTTAGATCCAATACTTGGATGTTCGAAGCATCTGAAACTGGATACTATGGTCTCAAAGGTTCTGCCGATAATATTGGTAGAATTGTAATTACTGATAATGAGACCAACAAATTAAAATCTATAGCAGAAACTCCAAATTACGAGCGGCAAGCCGGAGATCCTTTTTATATGGATTTACCGGAAGAAGGTGTTGGTGTATTGTATAGTCATAAGGATAAAAATCCAAAAACTCACATATTCAAACTAGAAAAAGGAAAATATAAAATTCATGTTGATGTTGAGAACTACGTTGGGACCATTAAAGAAAAAATTGAAAAAGTAATTTTTAATACTGCTGATTGGGTATCTGAACCAAAGAAAATTGATTTTGCAAATGTCAACTTTGAGAAATTTGGTCAAGGATCCAATAAAAATATGGAAATTAAATTCATTTTCCAGGAATTAGGTGTCAAGAATGGTCATACATTTACGATTAAAAATGTTGAAAAGAGTGGTGATATTGAAAAATTTAATAAGAAGGTTAAGATCAATACAGACTATAAGGTTACTGCCGTTGCTACGAGAAAAGTTAATCAACAACCAAAAATAAAACAATCAAAACCAAAAACTTCTTTTGAGATTCCTATTACATATAATCTTGACAATCCCAGAAACTTTGGATTTAAGGTACTTAACGGTGGGAAAGCAATTGGTTTTGATGATAATGCAACTCGCCTTACAAATTTTGGTAGAAATACTACTCTAAGAGAAATAGAAGATTTTGATGTAAATGCAACTTTAAAAATTGAATCGACATCGCCTGGTGTAAAAGCAAAGTTTTCTGATGACGGTAAAAAAATTATTGTAAGTGGATCTTCTGGTGGAGACTTGTCTGTCAAATTTGAATGGGACGATAATCCGAATACTTCAGGTAAAGTATTTAAAACCATTGACATTGGTGGAACTATCTTCAGACAGAACGGTGAACGTGGAAAAGAAACCAAAAAAATAAAATTTGGGTCTGATAAAGGATCTTCTAGTGCAACAGAACAAAATCAATCCACATACTCAATTTCATATACTCCCCCAGGTACAAAGGGAAGGGGTCCAAATGCATCAAACTACTTAGAAAATCCTACAAAAATTGTCTTCTTGGATTCCCCTAGGGATGATAATGATGATAATAGTATTGAGATTAAGAATGTTAAGGGAGACATTGGTGCAACGTTTTCTGATGATATGTCTCATATTATTGTAACTGGTCATGGTAAGGGATCTTTTGATGTCGTTGCAGAATGGGATGATAATCCAAGTTCATCTAGCAATGGGGAGGCTATGAGTCTCGTTGTTATTAATGGAGTAGAATTTGATCAGAATAGTAGAGAAGGTAGAAAAACTGAAACATTTAAGGTAAATCTTCCCGATAAATTTGACCCGATAAAGTATAATGCTTTGGAACAAGGCGTTCTCAGAAAAGGTTTCGGAAAAACTGGAGGTAAAAGATCTAAAGATGGTGCGAAAGAAGGTGGATCATCACCAGGGAAGGTTATATTTGCTGATTATGTCAGTTCATCAAATGATGATAACGATATGCAAATACGAGCAGAGAAGGGTCGGTTTACTCCATCTAACCGTCGAGGATCAATTCAAACTTCTCCCGGACAATTTACTGGAAGAGGAACCTGGGATCTAACATACAGATTAGAAGTTTCAAAAAGTGAAGTGGTGGATAAGATCACTGAACTTGAGGGATATGAGGGTGTGATTTATGATGGACCCAAACTAGCGACATATCAAACTGGAAAACTTGGACCTTTCTTATCTCCATACTTTAAGGATGGTGTTGATACTATTACTGGTGCCAATACTTGGACCATGATTTGGAAAGATGTTGACTTCCCCATAGACGGTAGGTATACGTTGAAAGCGGAGGCAGATCATATACTCATGGTCAAGATTGGAGGAAAAGAAATTGAAAAAATTAAATCAGATCAGAATGTTGTTACAGTAAAGTTTACCGCACCAAAGGGGAAGAATGATATCGAACTTAAGTTAAAGAATAAAAGTAAAACAGGGGTACCATTTAAGGAAAATCCTGTATTAGCCGCTGTACAAATATCAGGAAAAATTCCCACTGATACTGGATCTACTATGTCTTGGAGACAGAATCCTGTAGGAATTTCTGCAATTCTTATTCCTCCACCATGCAAAAAAGTTATGAAAGGCACTGGGGTTGTATGTAATGTAAAAATTATGGATCCTCCGATAATTAGCATTGGCAATACGTTAACTCAACCACCACGAGAAATACCAGAAGAATCAGGAACTCCTCCACCAGAAGCACCAATACTTACATCAACATCAACAGGAATATCAACAGTACCAATAGGACCACCGCCGATAGAAATTCCAGAAATACCCATTTATCCTGTAATACTTGAACTGGATAGGGTCGAAATTGGAACCCCCGGAATTGGATACACTCCCGGAGATCCTATGATTTTGATTCCGGGAGACGGAACTCCAAATATTCCTTTAGATGTAGAACTCACAACTTCAACTAGTGGAGGCGTAACTAGTATTAAACTCAACCAAAAACCATTTGGTATGACTTCTTACCCCAAAATTACAATTGCATCTCCTGAAGGTCTCAATTTCCAAGGAACTCCTATTCTTAGAGTAGTTAGAGATCCTATTGTTCAGGATACAAGTAAGTTAATTCAGGTTACTGATCTGGTTGGTCTCAAGAAAACTGGATACTATGCTGGCAGACCATATTATGGTTCTGTATTCTATAAAGATGGAGTCAAATATGCTGGTTGGTATGAAACTCCTGGGGATCTTGTTCAAATTTATGATACATTGCAAGAAAGTATTGATGCACAAGTTACAACTAGACCTTCTGCTATCATACGTCAGGGTAGCGATATTCGTAGCAATGATTCCAGACTTAATATACCGGGAACTCCGGACAATCTGATCTAACATGGTTAAATAGTTAATAACTTTATTTTTTCACATGTCTGCAACCGCTAGAAATAGTACAGGATCATTAAATTCCAATACAAATGAATTAGCAAAGAAAAATTATGATGCCATTGAATATGGAAATCGTCATGGGAGAATCAAGTACGGTCACATTCATAAAGAAGGTGATGTAACTTCTGCCGTTCTGATTGAGGCAGCAGATGCAGAGCACTCTTTTTGTATGGATGCTGATGGATCTAGAAAAGGATGGACTAGCTCTATACAACCAGGACATTTTCAACTAGAATGTGGCAGTGCTTCTACTCAAGCTGAAGACAGTTTGGTCTTGAATGCAAAAAATGGTAATATAATTATAAATGCTACCAATGGTAACCTTAGATTTGAGGCTGACAATATTGAGTTTGTTTCAAGAGGTTCAGGAACTAATAGTGGAAACTTTAAAGTAACTGCCACAGAAAAAGTTCTCTTCCACTCAAAAGAATTTAGTGTAAATGCTACAAATTCTTTTAAAATTTTGAGTCCAAATAAAGGAGAGATTATAGCAAATACTGTACTAAAAATCTATTCATCTATCATTCGTGGAGTGACTGATGCTTCTAAAAATAAGGACTCAAAAGTTGGAACTAAAAGATATTGTTCACAACAAAATCAAGTATAAGGAGAATATTAAATGTCTTTAAATTTGGATGACGTAGTCATTGGTGGTCAGTTAAAGGTTGGTGTTGGAATATGTCCACCAATCAATGAGGGGGACAAAAGAATCAATGGGTCAATGCTTTGTGAAGGACCTATTGTTTTTGGTGGATCTACCGAGTTCTCTGAAAATGTAGCAACACTAATGGTTGGTAGAACAAAGAATGATGATTATCCAGATTGCAAACCCGCAGATAGATCATTACATGTAAGAGGAAACTCATATCTTGAAGGTGATGATGGAACTGATCAGACCCTTCTTATTGATTCTGGAACCCCCAATGCTATACAAATTAAAAGTGGTGGTGGAAAAGCAATCGATATTAATAGTGGCACGGCTTGGATAGATGACTCGGGAGAAGCATTCTTTAAAATAGGATCTTCAAACATGACTCTTTCGAGTAGATTTTCTATTGCAGATGCTCTTGGAAAGGCATTTGACATGCCACACCCAACCAAAGGAAAGGGTCATCCCACTGGTTCCTATAGCAAATACTGCATCACCTTTATTGTCTATTTTTGTA
>VMHT01218819.1_pt1 | contig 21861 bp, 28 predicted proteins | sample 4693611 | NCBI WGS metagenome assembly VMHT01 (sample SAMN12280063, study PRJNA550983) | marine metagenome | isolation source: seawater sampled from same location over 5 years 0.02-0.2 micron viral filtrate | place: USA: collected off the coast of southern California halfway between the port... ...
AGTAGAGTCTGGAGATATAGAATCAACTATACCATTCAAGTATATGTTAGACAATGAGGAACTTCCTATAATCATTGCATAATGGCCAGACCAAAATTACCTGAGATAGATAAATTAAAGAAACGAGTCAGGAAAAGATATCCTGGCTCTGTATGTGTTCAAGACTCTATAGGAGAATTCTATATAGAATGGCAATCTGAAAACTTAAATGATACATTCTTAATGGAAAATAGTTCTTCTGAAATAGAAGCATGGCAACAAGCTAGTATAACAGCTAAGCATGAACAACATATTAATAGAACACATCCTTTAAAGAAATTAATGTCTCAAGAACAAAAAAATCAAAATAAAGAACGTATAACAAGAAGAATTAGAAAAATATGATGATAAAAACAATAAATCACTCATGGGCAATACCAGAATCAATGATTAATAGACATGGTGAAATCTGGGCAGGAATAGATTTTGAAATCAATCCAAGAATTTCAAATTATGCATTCCGTAATGATCCGTTATCAGTAAATGTTGGAAAACTTTGTTTATGTAATAAGAAATTAGATACTAATTTAAAACAATTAAGATCATTAAAAACAATATTAGAACATGTTATCACTGATTTTAAATTATTACATGGTAATCAAGGAACTATTGATGTTAATGTATTAAATATTACATTTCACTTAAGATCTATAGAAATTCAAAGATTATATGAAACAATTACTGATTCTATAGACGTAATTCAGAAATCTTATAGATTAGGACTATATTTATAATAAAGAACAAAATGAAGAAATATAAATATTTTTTTATATCTGATTCTAAAAAAGAAGCCGTTGGAAAAGTAACAGCTTTAACACAAAAAAGAGCAATTCAAAAAGCTGCACAAATAAAACGATTATCAACTAATCATTTTTTAGAATTATTTAATGTAGAAGAAATTCATGAGTAATCATTTATCAAATATTGAAGTAGGATTAGCTGAATATAATTTTTTTCAGCAATTATCATCTAATGAAAAATTTTTCTACTTAACTGAAATATATGATATAGAAACAAAAAAGAATGGCAATTCTTCAATAGTCGACAATCTTCAACTATTTTTTGATGATTTAACAGAATTACAACAATATGACGTATTAAATAGCACTGGAAGTGATTTTAGTAAAGTTGATGTTTTAGTAGATAATGATAACATTGTATTAGAATCTAATAGTCTTCGAGCTGTAAAACATATTAAATATAGATTTATGGATGATGGATATATATTAATACGTGATAGTGATGTTGAAAAAATGTTTAAAAAGAATAAAATAACACGATATTTACGTGTTTATAAAATTATAGGACGAGTTTTTCATTTGTGCTATAATTAATAATATAAGCATTGAGATACGGTAGGTCTCGATTTTTATAAAATTAAATTTAAAAACGGTTAGCTAATGCAACCAAAAAACACAGGAGGTTTAAAATGACACATTTTAAAGAAACACTATTATTCAATGACTTCGATTTAGTTTGGAAAAACTTTTTCGATCAATCTTCTAAATTTTTACCGGTAACATCAAATAAAATGAATTATCCAGTTGATATATTTACAACTGATAATGGAATACAATTTGAAATTGCCGCAGTAGGTTTAGAAAAATCAGATATTGAAATTTTAACAGAAGGAGAAACGTTAAGAGTTCGATATGACAAAGGCAAAGAAGAAAAACGTGAATTTATTCACAAAGGTATCGCTAAAAGAGCTTTTGATTTTGCTTGGAAAATATCTAAAGAATTAGATTTAACAAAAGCAGGAGCTGTAATGGAAAAAGGATTGTTAGCAATAGATATTCCATATGCTAAAGATAGAGCACCAAAGCGATTAACAATTAAATAAGTTATATGAGACCTACCAACTCAATGTATATATCTCCAACTATTGAGTATCAAAATAAGAGATTTAATATACGAAGATTAGTTCGAGAAAATCCGGAAGAAAATATAGAATATTGGAAATCATTAATTGCTCATGATCTTGTTTTAAGAAAAGATGGATATTTGTGGTTTTTAATTGAAATTTCTGATGCTGAAATTATAGAAGAATGAAAAAGAAAAAATTACCAAAATATGTTCAACAATTATTTAAAAAGCCACAATTTAAAATTGGAGAAATTGTTAAATATAATTTCCTAGGAGAAATAGGATGGGGAAGAATAACTAAAATTAGAAAAGACAATGACAAAGTTACTTATATGGTTAAAGGAAATGGGTATGTATATCCGTGTGGCATTCAAATCAAAGAATACTCCAGTTATTACGCCGGAGCCATCGACTACGAGACTTCAAAAAATAGATCAGATAATGAGCAAACCGGAGTTTCAACAACTAAAACACGAACTAACAATCAAACAAGGAAACGACTTTCTGGATCTAATAGCAACTCAGTATCAGATACAAGACTTAACATTGGGACAAAGACTGATATTAGGAATGGCAATGAACAATACATTAAACCAGATTCAAGAAGCAAAAAATCAGCTGAAAGAACGGAATTAGATAAAGAGTTTGATAAACAGAAAAATTTCTTAAGAAAATTTACATAAAGGTTGGATATTAATAATATTATTCTTATTATATAGAAAAAATAAGAAATATGAAAAAAGTAACAATATTATTAAGTGTGATGCTAATAGGTTTAGTATCATTTAGTCAGAAACTTGAATTTGACAAATATCCAAATATCGATAGTTTAAAAACTGTATTACATAATACATTAACAAAATTTAAGAATGATAAAGATATGTCATTTTTAAATTCTAATATTGTAATAAATGATAGTTTAGACTATTCTCATTATAATTCTACGACTGGTAATTATGTAGTATATTCAACTATGAATTCAAAAGATTATATAAAAACGATTTTAGATCCAAATTTATCTTCTTTTATCAGTCATCCAGATTATGAATTTGAAATCTTAGAAACATCAGAATCATTTATTAATCATTTTGATAAATGGGTAATAGTAGTAATGATTGATTCTGATAAATATGAAAAACAATTGATAGTTCAATTTAATTTTCATTATTCAAATAAGTTACAGCATATTGATATAACAGGATAAAATATTAAATCTTGATCAGTAAAAAAGCGCTTCTTTATGGAGCGCTTTTTTTATTTTAAACTAACAAAAATTTTATATTAACTATAAGAATAGTATTCATTAGGTTCAGATTTATATACGTCTAATGGTCCTGGGATTGGTTTTAATTTAATTCCATTTTTTGCAAATCCAGCTTTTAATCTACTTGCATCCATTCTAGCTTCTGTCATTAACATTCCTATTATATACTTATATATTCTATCAGCACCTAGGCCTTTTAATGGAGCTGGAGTATTTTGTTTAAACCATTGACCAATTGTTCCTTTGCTAAAAACAGTAAATAAAAGTTTATCATCTACTAATAATTTTCCACCCATATTTAGGACTTTACCATCTGCTCCTTTAACTGGATATGTTATATATTTTATATTAATACTATATGGAGCTCTTTTAATGTCTGCCCCTTTTGAATCTTTTTTATCAACTCCTAAAAACGAATAAGTTTTTTCAGCTTGAACTTTTTCACCGGATTCTTTGTCGTCTGGGTCTACTTGTGCTGGCATATCTGCAGGAACTTCAGCGTCTGCTTGTTCTTTAAGATTTTTAGTTCCAAATCTTTTCATATTTTCTTGTAAAATATTCAAATTCATAATTTTCCTTTGTATTGTTAGTTTTATTTATAATAAATATATCAAAAATAAGTTTTCATATCTGATTGTAAAATGTCATTTTTTTTATTATAATATATTTATATAAGATAAAACAAGAAAGGTAAAAACATGGATAAAGTTAAAAATATAGTAAATTCGTCATGGTTTAAAGCTGCTGCAATAGGCGGTATTGGTGTATTATTATTGTTAGACAAAAATGTATTTTATTCCGGTATTGCATTTGGATTTGCAGTACGTGAATTTTTCTTAATATTTAAAAAATAATTAAAAAGGTTATAAAATGTCAAAATTTATCTACAAAGAACAAGTTCAGGATCTAATAACTGACTCAGCTGATATTGTAAGAATGATGGGAAGATCATTAGAAAATGGTCATTTAGATACAAATTCAGCTTTACATAATTTATCTGCTGCATTAACAAAATTAGAAAAAGCAGGTGAATTTCTAAGAAAATAATGAAAAAATTTTTTCCGTATTTAGTATTAATAGCAGCATTAGCTCTAGCATCTAGTGCTGCATATTATAGTGTATATGGAATTAGTAAATTATTTTCAGCAGCTGCAATATCAGTTGCCATTATGGCTGGGACGTTAGAAGCTTCAAAACTTATAGCAGCAACTTATCTTCATAGATATTGGAAAAAAATTAATTTTCTTTTTAAATTATATTTAACATCAGCTGTATTAATTTTAATGATAATAACTTCTATAGGAATTTATGGATTTCTAACCGCAGCATATCAGAAAACAGCAAATGAATTATTTGTAATGGACAAAGAAATATCTGTAATAGAAATGAAAAAATCTAGATACAATGAACAATTAGATGGATACATATCTGAAAAAATACAATTGGCTAGTTCGATAACAGAATTAACAAAAGGTCTTTCTAATAATAAAATTCAATGGAGAGATAAAGAAACTAATCAAATTATTACTTCAACTTCTAGTAGAACCAGAAAAGTATTACAAACTCAATTAGATGATTTCAAAACACAAAGAAATAAAGTGTCTGTAAAAATAGAAGGATTAACAGATTCTATAACTAAATTAGATTTAAAAGTTTTAGATTTACAATCAAATTCAGATGTTGCCAATGAAGTTGGCCCATTAAAATATGTTTCTGAATTATTAAATCGCCCTATGAATCAAGTAGTGAATTGGTTTATATTAATTTTTATATTTGTATTTGATCCATTAGCTGTAGTTTTATTAATTGCTGCTAATAAAGCTTTTGAAATAGTTAGACAATCTATAAAAGAAAATATATATGGTGAACAAGTTATAAAAAATAGTAATCCGGATGTTTTTAGGCCTCCACATCCATCTGATGCAGCTGCAGTACCTTATTCTGATACTGAAGATTTTCTTGAAGAAGAAGCTGAAAAAAGAATGGATATTATAGGTCAAAATGGAAATGAAGGATTACATTATAAAGAAGAATCAAAACCAGGAAAAACAAAAGTTATATCATGAAAAAAGAAAAATCAACAAAAATGTTACAATGCAGATGTGAAAATTGTACTAATATAGTAGAAGTAGCTAAAACATCATTATCAGTCGTTTGTTCTTTCTGTACATTTAAAATGGCAGAAGGTATATTGGAATATTCCAAATAATTTATTATAATAAATAAAAAGTTATGTTAGAAGCCGAAAAAATTAAATCGAACTGGGATGAATATAGAAATAGGGTGAATACTTTATTTCCAGATAGAGCAGAAAAATTAAATAAATTATATGATGATTATGAAGAAAGGATTGTAATGATGCCTGCTTCTTCAGTTGCACATTATCATAATGCATTTGCTGGAGGATATATAGATCATGTATTGAGAGTAATGGATTGCGTAAATAAATTATATGATTCATGGGAAAGTATGGGATCTGATATGTCTGGATATTCTAAACAAGAAATGATGTTTGCTGCTATGCATCATGATTTAGGTAAATGTGGTTTTCCGGGAAAAGGAAGAGAAGTATACCAAGTTGAAACATCAGATTGGCATAGAAAAAATATGGGAAGAATGTATAAGCATAATGAAAATATTCCTTTCACAATGGTACCGGATTTATCAATATATTTACTTCAAAAATATCAAGTTCAAATGTCTTGGAATGAGTTTCAAGCTATTAGAATACATGATGGTATATATGATGATGCTAATAAACCATATTTTATTGCAAGATCAGCACAAGCTAAATTAAAAACTAATTTACCTTTACTATTACATCATGCAGATCATATGGCATCACAAATAGAATATGAAAGATGGAGATCTCATAAAAATAATTCTCCTAATCCTATTAGTGCAAAAACAAAAGCAACAAAGAAAACAGCAATTAAAAATTTAGCAGAACAAAATCCGGATATTGACAAATCAATAACAGATATATTTAAAACATTTGGAGATTCATGATTGAAATTGTATTATTAATATTAACATCAGGAACTGCAGTTTACTTTATGTATAAAGCATATACTTTAGCTGGATTATTTGCAGATCAGGAAGATTATATACAAGAATTAGAAGAATATTCTCAATACATGTATAATCAAATTAAAAATTCATTAAATGAAGCAAAACGTATTGATAGCAAAGGAGCTTTTGAAGCAGATGATGAAACTGGAACGATATTTGAACAATTAAAACAAGTAGTAGTTAACTTAGAGGAAGAATTTAATGCCAAGAAAAAAGAAAAAAAGTAATAGATATTGGACAAAAATAACTGAATATTCAGTTGCAGCATATAATAGATCTAATGACAAACAGGTTTTAAAAGAAAAAATTTATAGAAGATTTATATATCCTGCTTTTTTAAAGTTGTCTGAAAATCTTATTAATAAAATGAAGCCGGATTATATTAATTCTTCTTTTCAAGATTTACAAACAGATTTGGTAACATATTTAACAATGAGATTAGATAAATTCAATCCTAGCGCCGGTAAAGCATACTCATATTATACAAGAACTGCATTTAATTATTTAATAGCAGAAAATCAAAAAGGATATGCAAAATTAAAAAAAGAATCGGACCCTATAGATATAGACGAAGAAAGAAATATTGTAACAGAAATGCATAACAACGAAATGAAAGAACTTTTACAATTTTTCATGAATGCATATGTTAACTATTGTTATGAAAATATTAACAGAATATTTACAAATCAATCAGATATACACGTTGCTGACTCAATATTGTATCTATTTGAAAATAGAGAAAATATAGAGCAATATAATAAAAAAGCTTTATATGTATTTATACGTGAACGTACAGGATTGCAAACTAATAATATTACTAAGGTTATTAAAGTACTAAAAAACATATATAATCTAAAATTCAAAGAATATGAACAAAATGAATTCGTGAATTTACCCTTTTGATATTTATATTAAAGGAAATGTTCCCATGGATATTAATGAAGAATTATTCAAAGGTGTTAGTTTTGCTGATTTAATGTCAAATGTTTATCACAATTCAAAGAAAAAAGATAGACAAATAAATCAATTAATATCACAATTACAACCACTTATAAGAAATGCGTCAGATGCTACTATTATAGTACCTTTAATAAAAGAATATTTAGACGTAGCAGTAAAAAATGATGATCATATAGTTAAACTAACTGCTATTACTCAACGTTATATTTCAACTACTCAGACTATATCTGGAGAATCATCACTATTAAGTGAATCTGAAAAGAAAGAATTGCTAGGAATGGCATCTAAAGAATTTGAAGATGAGCTAACAGATGAAATAGAAAAAATAGAAGAAGAAGATAAAGAACTTCAAGAAAAAATTCAAAAAGCTAAAGATTTAATACAAGAAAAGGATTCATAAATGTCTACTTTTACTAAAGTTAATTTTGAAATTGCAGAAGTTATTGATGTTGAACCTTTAAAAACAGGAAATGACGAACAAAATTTATATTCTGTTAAAGTTGAAATTTTTAATACTAGTACTACTCAACATGATATAAGTGCTAGGCCGGCTTCATTAAATATTTTAAAGCCACCATTAAAAGGAGAAATAATTTTAATCTTTTCCGGACCAAATCAATATTCTGGTAAATCTAGAAAAGAATTACAATGGTATTATTTATGTACACTTCCAATTCAATCTAGTATATATCATAATTTATTACCAAATGCTGCATCATCAGAAACATTTACGCCACCTATTGAACCAAAAATTGTTAATCCTTTACAATCATTTACGGGCGATTTATTATTACAAGGGCGTTTTGGAAATACAATAAGATTGGGATCATCCAAAATAAAACAAGACACAGATACTGCAGTAGAGCCGAATTGGGTAGATAATACAAATGATGACAAATTAATTACAAATCCAATAATTATACTATCAAATACTACAAAACAAAAACAATCGGATCAAGATAATATTTATGGAAGAAAATATAGTATAGAACATTTAACAAATGACGATTCATCGTTTTATTTAACTACATCTCAACAATTATCAACTTTAAAATTATCTGGAGTAACTGATAAATCTGGAGGATATAATAAATTTAATAAATCTCAATTTATAGGAATTGCAGACCGTATTTTATTAGTTTCAAAAACTAATAGTATAATTCTTGATTCAAAACAACGTATTAATTTAAATGCTGAACAAGTATTGTTAGGTGGAGACGATGCAGCTGAACCAATGGTAAATGGACATGAGTTATTATTAGCATTGTTAGATTTATGTTCAGCATTACGAGCTGGTACTAATGGCACCGGCGGAGTTTTTTCTGAACCAAATCCTGCAGCTAAAGGTTATATAAAAAAAGTTGAAGAAAGATTATCTGCAGCAACAAATCCAAAATCAATATTAAGTTCAAGATACTTCATGAAAAAATAAATAGAAAGATTAAAATATGCCTGTTACATCACCATTAGACAAAATTCCATTAATTCCTCCAGTATTAACTAGTATAGCTGTTGATAAAATTGTAAAATTTATAAATAAACTAATTGAAGATTTATTAAAAGTAGTACAGGATTCAATAAAGCTACCAGATGATTGCGATTGTAATGACCCTAGAATTGATGCATTAAAAGATAATCTAGATGATATATTAGAAAGACTAAAAAAATTACAAAACCTCGTTGCACAAATTATGAAATATGTCAATTTATTTAAGACATTAATAGGAATAGCATCTGCAATAAAAAATACATTATATACAGTACCAATTATAGGACAAGCTGTATTATTATCTGATTTATCAATGGTACAAACTATGACAATTGAAAATGCAAAAAAGTCATTAGGACAACTAGAAGGAATTCCTCCTAGATTAAATATTGGTGTAGATATGGCAGTATCCCAATTGGCACAAGTTGCTACAAGATTAGCATCTGCTTGTTCTGGAGCAGCAAATGGTACTGGCAATGATGGAAGTACTAGCGATGAATTGTTAGAAGTACCAAAACAATTGAAAGACGAAATTGACAAATTAAATCTTGATTATAATGATTTATTACCTAGTGAATTTTATCAAGAAAAAAATGTATCTATAGATGATATAGATTTAAGAGGTGATTTAATACAAGATTTAATTAATCAACAGCAAGATTTATTAAGTTCGCTACAAGAAGCTCCTTCTCAATTAATTAAAGGAAATGGAGCTCCAACTAATGATCTAGGAAAATCCGGTGATTATTATGTAGATGAAATTACAAATGAAATATATGGCCCAAAATTAAATAATAAATGGATTGATACGTAAATCTATACATTACATATTTATAATAAAAAGAAATAATCATGAAACAAGAAAAATTTATTAATGTACTAAAAAAAGTTATAAACGAAGAAGTTCGAACAGTTATTAAACAAGAGCTTACAGAAATAATAAAACAAGGTTTAGAAAATACAATACAAGAAATTAAAACTTCGCCTAAAGAATCAGTTACATCGAAAAAGTCTAATAATAAAGTTAAATTTAAAGAAAATAAATTTTCAGATATTTTAAATGAAACAACAAGATTAACAGAAAATAACAAAGTAGCTGATTATGCATCATTAATGTCAGAAGATATTATGATGACTTCAAAAGATGCTCAAGGATTTGGAATGAACAGAAGCATACAAAATATAAATCAAACTTCTGTAATGTCAGATCCAGAAACTGGAAAAACGTTAGAAGTAGATCCCGTTATTCAAAAAGCAATGACACGTGATTATTCAACGTTAATGAAAGCAATTGATAAGAAGAAAGGAAATGGGATACCGATTAGAAAATAGTGAAATTAGATCTGAATCAAATTCTGCAATTGGAATAAAATTTCCGTTTAATGGTAAACGTGTTTTTAATTCTACATTTACAACATTGGAACAATCCGAAAGTAATTTAAAAAATTTACTTTTAACAGGATTAGGAGAAAGATATGAACTAGTAGAATTTGGAACTTCTTTAAAATTTCTTTTATTTGAACAGCAAACTACTAAATTACAAATAGCTATCGATGAAGAAATACGTAACTCTGTTAACAGATGGTTACCATATATTAATATTGAAAAAATTGAAGTCATATTTGATACACCATTACCAAATATAATAACAGTTGTATTAGATTATACAGTATCAAATATTGATGCGTTAAAATCGATTACAATATCAGCAAATGAATCAGGACAAGTAACAGTTGAATAAAAGGAGTATTATTAAATGGACGTAAATAAAAATGTAAACTATTTAAATAAAGATTTTAATCAATTTCGAAAAAATCTTATTGAATTTACAAAACAATATTTTCCAAATCAACATACTGATTTTAATGAATCATCACCTGGAATGTTGTTCTTAGAATTAGCAGCATATGTTGGAGATGTTTTATCATTTTACGCAGATACTAGTTTAAAAGAATCAATTTTAAATCAAGCTCAAGAAAGAGGAAATATAATTAATCTAGCTAATATGTTAGGATATCAGCCATTAAATGCAGTTCCTTCCCATGTTAAATTAAATGTTTTTCAATTAATTCCTGCAGTAGGATCTGGAACTAATAATAAACCAAACTTTGATTATGCATTATCAATTAACGCTGGAATGCGAGTATCTCAAGAACAAGGATCTGCAGAATTTAGAACATTAGAATCAGTAGATTTTAATTTATCTTCATCTGTTAGTCCAACAGAAGTTACTATTTATGAAGTAGATGATTCTACTAATGAGCCTACATATTATCTTTTAAAGAAAGAAGTACAAGCAGTATCTGGAACTATTAAAACAAAAAGTTTTTCTTTTGAATCTGCAAAAGCATATGATAAAATAGTATTACCAGAAGAAAATGTAATAGAAATCATATCAGTTACTGAAACAGACGGCGATGCATGGACAGAAGTTCCATATTTAGCACAAGATACAGTTTTTCAAGAAGTATTAAATGTAAAAGAAAATGATCCAGACACATTTCAATTTCGTGACTCATCTCCGTATCTATTAAAAATGAAAAAAGTTGCTAAAAGATATATAAGAAGATTACGATCAGATAATAAAATGGAACTTCAATTTGGTGCTGGAGTAAGTAGTAATAATGATGAAGAAATAATTCCTAATCCATCAAATGTAGGTAATGGATTAGAACGACAAAGAAAAAACATTAATGTTGATATTGATCCTTCAAATTTTTTATATACAAAAGCATATGGAGAAGCTCCTTCAAATACAACATTAAATGTAACATATTCCACCGGTAATGGATTATCTGACAATGTTGATAGTAATACTATTAATAAAATAGATTTTGTATCATTTCGTGACGACCCAAATTCAACAAATGCTACAGCAATGGTTAATTTTGTTAAATCATCTATTTCAATTAATAACATTGGACCTGCTCGAGGAGGTAAAGAACAAGATTCATTACAAGATATAAAAAATAACGCAGCTGCAAATTTTGCAACTCAAAATCGATTAGTTACAAAACAAGATTATCTTGTTAGATGTTATTCTATGCCAGCAAAATTTGGAAGTGTGGCAAAAGCATATATTGTTCCAGATGACCAAATAGATCAAGAACAATTAGAAGATACTCGTATTGCTAATCCATTGGCTATGAATCTATATGTATTAGGATACAATTCAGATAAACAATTAACCGAATTAAATAAAGCTATTAAATTAAATTTAAAGACATATCTAGATTATCATCGAATATTAACAGATGCTATTAATATTAAAAATGCATTTATTATTAATTTTGGAATTGATTTTGAAATAACTGTATTGCCTAATTATAATTCAAATGAAGTGTTATTAACGTGTATAAATGAATTACAAACATATTTTAGAATAGATAATTGGCAAATTAATCAACCGATAATAAAATCAGAAGTCATGCAAATAATAGCTAATTCAAAAGGAGTACAAAACGTAGTAGGATTGCAATTTAAAAATCTATTTAAAAAGACAGAAAATTATTCTGGTAATGTATATGATTTAGAAACTGCAACAAAACAGGGTATTATATATCCTAGTCTAGATCCTAGTATATTTGAAATTAAATTTCCTAAAAAAGATATTAAAGGAAAAGTAACAACATATTAACATGAAAATATTTATATAAAATTATGGCACTAACATTATCAACATCAGGCATAACTAATTCAGGAACAATTCAAGCTGCACATATATCGCAATCGATTGATGCATTGAAAGGAACTCATGCGTATAATTTAACTCCATCTGGGTCGTTTACGTTTACAGGAGATACTGTTTTCACCGGGACTGTATCAGGGAATAAATCAAAAATAATTACTTCCCAAGTACCAAATGATTCGACAATAACATTTGATGTAAATGGTGATTCAAATTCTATATATGTATTAATAGTTCCCTCCGATGGTAATCAAGGTTCAAATGGAATTGGATTTAAATTGCCTAGACCAAATTCTGTAACGCCTGGTACTGCATATAAAATTATAGTTGGACAAGTGGGAGATACTGCTACTAGTCCAGCGGCATTAGCAAGATCATTTAATATCTTTGTTGAGAGTTCTGATCAAAAAGCCTTATTCAGTATTCTTACTACTACTAATGCCACATTACAAAAGTCAAATGGACCTTTTGTTCAAATGGAAATAGCATCTTCTAGAACCTTTACTGGAGATCAATATGATTTGATATGTGATGGAACATATTGGCACGTAACAGGAGTAACTGGATCACCTACTATAACATATTCAAATTAATAGAAAAATAAAAAATGTTTAAAATATTATATCCATCCCAAGACACTACTATTTTAGAAGCTTCTAAAGAACTTAATGCTGGACTTGATGAAATTCTAGAAATTGGTAAGCGTGATACTACTGGCGGAACTAATTATTTAAAAACAAGATCGTTAGTTCAATTTGATATAACACAAGTAACTAAATCATTAACAAAATATAATATTAATATTAACAATTGTAAGTTCTTTTTACAATTACATACAACTCATGCAATAAATCTTCCTTCGAATTATAATATACATGCTAAAATGATTGCCGATCAATGGGATAATGGTTTAGGGTTTGTAAATTCAAATCCTAAAATTAAAAACGGATGTACGTGGAATTATCCAACGTCAGGATCAATTTGGTCTTCTGGATCTTCTTTATTACCTAATGAATTTGTTGATGGAAGTAATATATACATATCTGGTTCTGGTACCGGTGGAAGTTCTTTATATCAAGATCCAAATTCTGGATTACAAATGGTATTTTCTCAATCATTTGATCGTGTTAGTGATTTAGATCCATTACAAACTATTAGAAATACTGATATTTACATGGATGTTACTTCCGCTATTAAAACATGGCAATCTGGATCGAATGGTAAAATAATTCCAAATTATGGATTTTTATTACAATTTTCAGATGTCGACGAACGCAATCTTAACACTCAAGGACAAGTTAGCTTTTTTAGTCGTGAAACTCATACGGTATATGTTCCAAAATTAATTATGTTTTTTGATGATTCAACATTCAATACAGGATCAATGTCAGAAATTAATTTTGAATCATATAAAATATACACAGATATTAAGAAAGAATATAAAGATACAAGTGTTAATAAAATACGAATATTTGCACGAGATAGATATCCTAGTAAGTCGCCAACAAATCAATTCCCAGAATCTACGGTAAAATTTTTACCTACTAGTTCATTTTATTCAATAACAGATGCAGGATCAGAAGAAGTTGTTATACCATTTAATAAGGATTATACAAAAATAAGTTGTGACAGTACTAGTAATTTTATTAATTTAGACACAGCTGGATTAATGCCAGAACGATATTATAGATTAATATTTAAAGTTGATTCTGGAATATATGAAGAAATTATTGACGACGATTTTTATTTTAAAGTAGTTAGGTAAATTAATGATAAAAAGTTTAAAAAAATATCCTAGGGTTGGACAACGACTTTCTAGATCTAAAGCTTTATCTGAAGGTCCTATAAAAAGCAGTCAAAATAAAAATGGAGATGGAAAACAGCAATCTTTAAATATATCATCAACTGTACCTACTAATCAAACTATACCAAATGCAGTTTTACCTAGTTCGAAAGAAAAATATATTAAAGATGGGTTAGCTAGCACAACAAATGAAATATTAAAACGAGATCGAGCTGGCAATTTAGAATTTCAACAGGACAATAAAAATCAACAACCTTTATTAATAGAGCCAATAACAGAAACATATACAAATAAATCATTTATTGATGCAGTTGATACACAATTTCAATTTTTTAAATTTCCTCCTAAAATTAAATCAAGCGGAGAATTAGATCTAGATTTCAATATTGATTTTAATATAAATGATTTAGGATATGATCCTGTTTCTGGATTATATCAAATATCAAACTCAATGGATAGCGCCAATTTAAAATTATATCCCAATAAGCGTATAACTGTTCCATTTGATAAAACAATAAATGGTCATTCTATTGATACTGACCGTAATGAATATATTATTACGCCAGCTATGTTAAAATATTTAAAAGATTCAGGAAGAACTTTGTTTTTTGAACTTGATTTATATACTCAGATAAAAAATGATGATTATAATGTTAATTATTTTGTATATTTAAGTAGAGTTATGAAACAAAAATGGAGGCCATGGGTGGGTTCTTCTGGTGGTATAGATAATAGAGGTTATAGATATTCTGGATATAGTAGTCCTTCAGCTGGGAGATATGTTAGAAAATTAAATACTAGTTTTCAGAATGGAAGTACTACGTTATTATTTGATCCAATGAAATGGGGATATACTAATTATGACGGAGGCGCATCAGGAAAGCCTCCAGGAGTAGAAAAACAAGCTTCTTGGTTTATATCTGGAGATGATGATACTGATAGAAGATTTTTTGCATATTCAATGAAACATTCGTTTAAATTTTTAGTAGATCCAAATGATATTGCTCCATATGATATGTATTATATATCGGTAAAAGCAGATGTAGCTAATAGTCCATATAATACTAGCGCTCCTGTAACTAGTACTACTCATATTGCTTCCGTAAATAAAAGTACTGCATTATTGCGTGTTTCTTCAGTTAAAGATCCATTAAAATCAGAACCTAATAGACAATACAGATTTCAACAAAAAGGAGCGTATGCCGGGTCACCAGAAAATCCATTGACTTTAAATTTTCTTAAGAAACCATATTCTAGCAATATACGTACAGATAATCCATATGGACTCATTTATACAAATGATCGAGGATATTGGTTGGATTATAGACCAGATTATGATTAAATATTATGCTTAAAAACTACTCAAATAAAGACGAATTATTAGCTGCAAAAAAAGCATTAAGTGCAAACAGAATAGATAAATTAGACTATGATTTATTAAAATTCCCTAGATATCGAATATCGCATGTATCTACTTTATTGCCTAGTTTTAATCAACGTATTGAATTACATGTATATTCAAATGAAACATGGATAACTGGAAATCATAGTATAACTGCAACATCAGATATTCCTACACAATATTTTGGAAGTTCTACATCTAGTAATGATCAAAAATTTCCATATGGAATTTTAAATATTAGTATATTAGATGAATTCAATAATTTAGGTATTACTGCAGGAAAATTTAGATTTGTTTTAAACTTTTTTACAAATTTAATTGGTAATTATGATAATCAATATTTAAAAATTTCTGAAATATCACCTGATCGTACAGAAGTAAAGTTATCATTAATTGATAAAGAAAATCAAATAGGACTTTCGCAGATAGCATCATATGCTTCATCTGTACGACAAACATATGAAAATGGAAACAAAAATAATCCAAATGTTACAGAAACATATATATTAAATTTTAGTCAAAATAATTGTGCGCAATTTGTTAATAGTGTAGTTGTTGGAGAACATTTATATGTAAAATTATTAAAACCTTTAGACTCTAATATTGAAGAAAAATTTAAATGTTGGGTAGTTAAGGAAGATAAACTTCCTTATGTTGATTCAATACATATTTTAGCTGATTCAATATTAGACGAAATAAATAGATTATCAGGTCCTAATTGGCAAGCTAATTCAGAAGCTACTAGTATATCAACAGAAACAGATTTAAAATCTTGGAATGACTTGTTAGGATCTTCAATACAAACATCTCAACAAATAATTGACTCATATTTCTCCGGAAGTTTATCTGGAATTGATTTAAATATTCAGTATCATGATTTTAATAATTTTGTTTTTTATAGCTCTGCAGCAGAACGTGTTGCAAATTTTAAATATAAACTAGGTTTAATTGAAACATATGTTTCTCAATCAAAAGTAATTTCAAATATTACTAGTAATATTTCAACAACAAATGCAAATGATTTTAATATATTAAAAACAAATTTAATATCTGGATTTGATGAATTTGAACAATATTTGTATTACGAATCTTCGTCTATAGATTTCACACATGATATTTACTTATCTAACGATATTAATGTTTCTGAATTAACAGGTAGTTATATTCAACCAGCTCCAAAAAGTAATTCAACCATACCATATAGTATCATGTCTGTTACTAGTAGTGAATTTAATGTATGGTATAATGCATTATATTATTCTGCTAGTTTATATGACAATTACAATAATAATATATTAACAAAAGGTATTCCAGAATTTATAAGATTTGATTCAAATAATTCGGATATGGATATATTTGTTAACATGTTAGGACATCATTTTGACATTCTATATACATATGTAAAATATTTATCAAAACTTTACGAACGTGATGAACATCCAAAACGAGGAGTTCCTAATGAATTATTATATCAAGTTGCAAAACAATTTGGATGGAATTTATCCATAGGTAATCAAGGTGCAGATTTATGGGAATATTTATATGGAACAAATGAATTAGGAACACCAATAACTGGATCTTTATCTGTTGGAGATCCTGGCGTGTCTAGAAAAGACATGACTTTTCATGTATGGAGACGTATTGTTAATAATTTGCCATATTTGTTAAAATCGAAAGGAACTAAACGAAGTATCAAAGCTTTATTATCATGTTATGGAATTCCTCAATCAATGATTTCAATTAATGAATATGGAGGACCTAAATTAACAAGAACTCCTATATATGAGTCACATGAATTAAAATATGCGTTAGATTTAATAAATAATTCAGCTGGTACTACTGAAATAGATTATTCTGGTCAAATTCGCTCTGTAGAGCTAAGATTCCGAACAGATAATGTACTAACAAATCCATCGATGCCATCTACTATGAATTTATATTCCGTTGGTGGAAACAATGTTACAATTGATTTTAACAGTGGTACTTTAGGAACTATTAGAATAAACACAACAGCGTCAGGATTAATTGATTGTTTTGATGGAGAATTTGTAAATACTTTATTAAGATCTGGTTCTGATAACGGAACATTAGAATTAATAGCTCAAAAATCAAAATTTGGAAAAATTACAACTACGGTTTCAGCATCAGTAACAGGAAGTTTTCCTAGTACTGGTAAAGTTATATTAGGTGGAGAACCAGGTGGCAATGGAGGATCTAGATTACAAGGACAATTACAAGAATTTAGATTATGGACTTCAAGTTTAGATTTGGCTCCATTTTCCAATCATACAAAAGCACCGGGAGCATATGACGGTAACATAGATACATATAATGAATTATTGTTTAGATTACCATTGACTGAAAATGTAAATCATAATTTAACTAGTAGTTTATTAGGAATTGAACCAAACGAATCCAATATATCAGCATCATTTTTTAATTGGTCTAATTCAAATCCATATAACTCATTTGAAGAAACATATTTTTATGATGCTATCACTGTTGGTAATGATACATTCGATGATAATAAGATTAGAATAGAAGACAATAAATTAATTGCTCCATTATCTGTAAATAATAGAGCAGAACAAAGTCAATATGATACTGCTCCAAAAGATTCTCCTAAATTAGGCGTATTTTATTCTCCTCAAACAATAATTAATGAAGATATTATTTCACAATTAGGACGTGTTAATTTAGAAGATTATATTGGAGATCCTATTGATAATGACTCTAGAAATTATTCTGTTTTAGAAAAATTTGCAAATACTTATTGGAAAAAATATAAAGATAAAAGTAATTTAAATGATTTCTTAAGTATATTTAAACTATTTGATTTAACATTCTTTTCACAAATTGATCAATTATTACCAGCTCGAGCTGAAAAGATAAAAGGATTATTATTACAACCAACATTATTAGAAAGAAGTAAAGATAGTACAGATACAGGATATTTTACTAAATTTAATGAAACATATAATACTGAAATTATTTTATCTGACTCTACGAAAAATATTACTTCTTCTATTCATGATTTAAGTAGTAATTTAATAATAGATGATTATAGAAATAATACTATTGATGGTAGTATATCAGATAATTTAATTGCATATTTAACATCTAGTAGTGATTCATATGCATCCGCGTCATATCAAAAAACATCATTGCGTAGACAAAACGGAGCATGGGTAACTGATGTAACGCCTTATTGGGAATCAGAAGCAGTATCTCCTATTATTTTAGATTCTAGAAAATCTAATATATATCAGAAAAAATTTATTTCTTCTAGTATTGAATTAGGTCAATCATCAGGTTATGGTACCGCAACATATGGAAATTCACAATATGGATCTACATTGTCAGTTAATTCTAAAACAATAATACATTTTAGCTATTCATTTGCAGATGTTCAGGATTATAATATTGAAGGAGGATCTAACTCTTTATATATGGGATCAAAATTAATTGGAAAAGATTTTAATATTGAACCTACACGATTCGAAGGAGATTTTAAAACAGTAGATGGCGGCCCAGTAGTTGAATTTACAGATATTAATCCAAATAAAATAACATTATCACAACCTGGATCTACTGGTGCATTTGTTATTGAGAAATTAAAGAAGAAAAAAAGTCGAAAAAGAAAAGGATCTTCAGGCGAGGAACCTAGAAGATATGAAAAATAATAAAAAAGTTTAGATGATAATATTTATTAAAAATAAAAGGTATATACAATATGGGATATTTAAATAATAATACAATAACAGTAGACGCAATACTTACAAAAAAAGGAAGAGAATTGTTAGCTGCTGGAAGTAGTGACTTTAATATTACGCAATTTGCGTTAGGAGATGATGAAGTAGATTATGGATTATGGAATGTTAATCATCCATTAGGATCTAGTTATTACGGAGCATTAATAGAAAATTTGCCGCTAGTAGAAGCTATACCAGATGAGACTCAAGCATTGAAACATAAATTAGTTACATTGCCAAAATCTACAACAAGAATACCAGTTATAACAGTTGGAAATGCTTCGATAAATTTATTAGCTGGAGGAGATTCGTCTATCATTAGTCCAAATACAAGTAATTTTCAAGGAGGAAATGCAACATTTGGATATACAGCAATTTTATCTGACAGTACTGTTGCAGATATATCAGTAACAAAACAATTATCAAATCCAGGAAATTTACCAACTGCTCCAACTTTATTAGGATCGAATGCAGATAAACAAAGTGTTGCTGTAGCAGGATTTGAGTTCCAAGTTACTGCATTACCACAAGTTTTATCAGATAAAGAAGCAACTATAACTATAATAGCTAACGAAACTGGTGGTAGTACTACTATTAATGTAAAAGTTAAGAAAGAAGTTGCAGCTACAGCTGTAAGAAAAGAAGATATTGGATTTAGAGAAGAAAATAGAGGTAACTCATATAGATAGAAATTAGAATAAATAGGAAAACAAATGAATTTAATTAATAATTTAAAAACATTACCAAATCATGGTCAAATGGAAACAAGATCTACTACGGGTCAACAAGTTTCGTTAGATGCTGGTGCAGATGAAGCTGAGTTTTTACAAGCTAATCAACCCTCTAATATACCAACAATTCGTGTATCAGGACAAACATATTCAAGTTTTAATCCAGACGAAGATGTTGTTACACAACAAAAAGAAATAGTTACAGCTGGATTATGGACTGGAGGTTTAGGATCATTAACGACATTTCATACTTCTTCTACACAAACTGTTTCTCAGATAAGACATTATGTAGACGTAATAGATGCAGCTCCAAATGTAGAAACAAGAGAAGTTCAATTTGCGTTAGCATACGGTCATGTTGAAGGAAAAGGATCTTCAAAATTAGGAACACAAGAAACTCCTGCAGCACAAGCTATTTATTCGCAATATAGACAATTATTATTAGAAAAAGATGCAACAAGATTTGTAACAGCTGGATCTGGTAGTACTGATTACATATATGTTGTCAATATACAAAGAAGTAGACAAAAAGAAAAAATAGATTTTGGAAATTGGGAGCTACCTTTACAGTCTATTACATCACATGATACAAATGCAACAGGAAGTGTTGCATGTGGTAGTCAAACAGTAACGTTAATTGATGATTCGAGTATTAATTCGAATGGAACAAATACTAGTGCAGGAATAGTTTATAATATTGTTTCTGGAAGTATCGATAATGGAGTACATTCTCCAGGAGGATCTAGTACTGCTACATATTATGGATTATTTTATCCATTACATGGTATTATGGTATTAGATGGAAAAATGTTAGATCAACATGTTGGATTTAATACTAATTTAAGTGCTACTAATTCTGCAACAGCAGAAGGTAATAATCATTTTATATTATTTAATTCAATATCAGGTTCATCAGCTGCGGCAAGCGGAAACATTGGATTTGAAGCAAGAAATGAACAAGAGATAACAAGTACTCATTATTTTGTAAGAGTAAAAAATGGAAGTTTTAATTTTTCAAATAATCCTTCATATGTAACTGGATCAGTTGGAGATTTAAAACAATCAACATTTGTTAATAATCCAAAAGCATATATAACAACCGTTGGATTATATAATAGTAAAAATGAATTATTAGCTGTTGCTAAATTAAGTAAGCCGTTATTAAAGTCATTTTCTAGAGAAGCATTACTGAGAGTAAAATTAGATTACTAAAAATAATTACATGGAATTAAGGCCCGTTATATTTATAATAAATATATAACGGGTTTTTTCTAATATGAGTAATCAAAATACAGATATCACTAATTATAACGGTACGGTACCAACTGTATTTAAAAAACTAGACTCAGCTGATTATAAAGTTAATCCATTTGAAGCAAATAAACAATTTACATTTACTTCTGCAAGTGCTGTTGAAGATGGATTTCTTCCGTTACAAGGAGTATATGTAAATACATTACCCAAAATTTTAATTGATAATAATGAAACATTTCCTTTAAACATTGACAATTCATATCAATTTAATACATATTATTCAATTGATCATTTATTTTATAAATACAAATATGAGCCGGCAAAAACATTTGGTCCAACAAATTTAAATAAAGTAGAAAAGTATTTATATCAAACAGCTTCAGTTTTTAGTATTCCTCAAAAACGATTTGGCGATGGAATTAAACTAGATTCATTTACATGGACTAATGGATCATTAACATTAAATTCTGATAGACATGGAAATATATTTGATATTAATGCTAATTCTTCTAGTTTTTTAGAAGATTTTCCAATGTTTTC
>VMHT01072816.1_pt1 | contig 21855 bp, 33 predicted proteins | sample 4693611 | NCBI WGS metagenome assembly VMHT01 (sample SAMN12280063, study PRJNA550983) | marine metagenome | isolation source: seawater sampled from same location over 5 years 0.02-0.2 micron viral filtrate | place: USA: collected off the coast of southern California halfway between the port... ...
ACATTTTAGATGGTAAAAAAATATGGCCCGAACTCATACTTTAGATAAATATAGAAATATTGGTATCATGGCTCATATTGATGCTGGCAAAACCACTACAACTGAAAGAGTTTTATATTATACAGGTAAAAGTCATAAAATAGGTGAAGTCCATGATGGAGCCGCAACAATGGATTGGATGGAACAAGAACAAGAAAGAGGAATAACTATTACATCAGCAGCAACTACTTGTTTTTGGAGAGATCACAGAATTAATATTATAGATACGCCAGGTCACGTAGATTTTACTATTGAAGTAGAAAGATCTCTAAAAGTATTGGATGGAGCAGTTTGTGTTTTTGATGGCGTTGCAGGTGTTGAACCTCAATCAGAAACAGTTTGGAGACAAGCAGATAAATATAAAGTTCCTAGAATATGTTTTGTGAATAAACTTGATCGTACAGGTGCTGATTTTTACCGTTGTGTTGAGATGATAAAAGACCGCCTAGGCTGCAAGCCTTTAGTGCTTCAAATTCCTGTTGGTGCGGAAGCAGAGCTTAAAGGAATTATAGACTTAGTTAGAATGAAAGCAGTGATTTGGCAGAACGAAGACCTGGGGGCTAAATTTGATATTGTCGATATTCCGAGCGATTTAAAAGAAAAAGCTGATGTTTATAGAAAAGAATTAGTTGAAGCTGCTGTTGAAGAAGATGAAAAATTAATGGAAGCTTATTTGGAGGGTAAAGAACCTTCAGAGGAAGATTTAATTAAGTGTATAAGAAAAGGCACTTTAGGGTTCAGTTTTGTTCCTATAACTACAGGATCAGCATTTAAAAACAAAGGTGTTCAACCACTTTTAGATGCAGTAATTGATTATCTTCCGAGTCCTAAAGATATTGGTTCCATAGAAGCTACTAAGTTAAACTCTGAGGAAAAATTACAGATGAAATTTGATGATAGTGAACCATTTTCAGCACTAGCTTTTAAAGTTGCTAATGACCCTTTTGTTGGATCTTTAACATTTATAAGAATTTATTCAGGTAAGATACAAGCAGGAACATCAACATATAATTCGTCAAAAGAAAAATCAGAACGAGTTGGTAGAATGCTTTTAATGCACGCAAATAGCAGGGAAGATATTAAGGAAGCTACAACAGGTGACATAGTAGCTTTAGCGGGTTTAAAACATACTATTACGGGACATACTTTATGCAATGAGAATAAACCTATTCTCCTTGAACCAATGGAGTTCCCTGACCCAGTAATAGAAATTGCCGTTGAACCAAAAACTAAAGCGGATCAAGAAAAAATGGGAGAGGCCTTAGGTAGATTAGCAAAAGAAGATCCATCATTTAGAGTAACTTCAGATGAAGAGTCAGGTCAAACAATTATTAAAGGTATGGGTGAATTGCACCTAGATATTATCGTAGATAGAATGAAGAGAGAGTTTAAAGTTGAAGCTAACGTTGGCGCACCTCAAGTTGCTTACAGGGAAACGATTTTAGGCTCAACAGAAGTAACATATATACATAAAAAGCAAAGCGGTGGCTCAGGACAGTTTGCTAAAGTTACTTTAAGTGTTGAACCACTTGAGCCTGGTCAAGGTAGAGAAGTAGAAAACAAAATTAAAGGTGGTGCTATACCTAAAGAATTTATTCCAGGAGTAGAAAAAGGTGTTTTAAGCGTTGCAGAAAGTGGAATACTTGCAGGCTTTCCAGTGATTGATTATAAAGTAACTATTTTAGACGGTCTACATCACGATGTTGACTCAAGTGTTTTAGCTTTTGAGATTGCTTCAAGAATGTGTTTTCGAGAAGCTTGTACAAAAGCAACATTAAAATTGTTAGAACCAATGATGAAAGTCGAAGTAGTAACACCTGAAGACTTTATGGGAGATGTAATTGGTGATTTAAATAGTAGACGTGGCCAAGTTGCTTCAACGGAGGCAAGAGGTAATGCTACAGCTATTAACGCAACTGTGCCATTAGCTAACATGTTTGGATATATTAATAATTTGAGGTCATCTACACAAGGAAGAGCTCAATATACAATGCAGTTTAGTCATTATGATAAAGTACCTCAAAATGTTCAGGACGAAGTAACAAAAAAATTAGCTTAATTTATGGAAAATCAAAATATTAGAATTCATCTTAAAGCCTACGATAACAAAATTCTAGATCTATCAACGGAAGAAATTGTTAATACAGCAAAAAGAACAGGAGCTCAGGTAAAAGGCCCTATACCTCTACCAACAAGAATTGAAAGATATACAGTTTTAAGATCTCCTCATATTGATAAAAAAAGTAGGGAGCAGTTTGAGTCTCGAACGCATAAGAGACTAATTGATATTGTCGAACCAACACCACAAACCGTTGAAGCTCTAATGAAATTAGACTTAGCTTCAGGCGTAGATATAGAAATAAAGATATAAATTATGACCATTGGATTGATAGGAAAAAAAATAGGAATGACAAGAGAATTTATGGATAGCGGTCAGTCAGTTCCTGTTACAGTAATTAAAGTTGAAAAGGGAAGAGTCTTAGATGTTATATCAAAAGATAAGAGAGGATATAGCGCAGTTAAACTGGGCTTTTTTAGATTAAAAAATTCAAAATTAACTAAGCAAATGAAGGGTTATTTTACAAAAAAAAATACTGAACCAAAAGAAATTCTTAAAGAATTCAGAGTAGATAACGCTGAAGAATATAAAGAAGGAAATGAATTAGGGTTAGAAATATTCAAAGACAAAAAATTTTTAGACGTAAGATCTAAAACAATTGGCAAAGGATTTGCTGGTGTTATGAAAAGATGGAACTTTGGTGGCTTAAGAGCTTCACATGGTGTTTCCGTATCACATAGATCTCATGGATCAACGGGTCAAAGACAAGATCCAGGAAAAGTTTTTAAAGGGAAAAAAATGGCCGGTCATATGGGCGATAAATTAAGAACTATGTTAAATTTAGAAATTGTTAAATCTGATTTAGAAAATGATCTTCTTTATTTAAGAGGCTCTATACCTGGTTCAAAAAATACAACTGTTCTATTAAGAGAGGCAGTTAAAAATATTTCTAGAAAAACATTAAAAGAAAAATATGACGCCAAAATTAAAGAAGCTGCGGCTAAGAAAGGAAAAAAATAAATGAAATTTCCTTTATTGAATATTGATGGAACAAAAGCAGACTCTATTGAAATTTCTGACAAATTAGTAAAACTAAAAATTAATCACAAATTAATTAAATTTGTTATTGATTGGCAATTCAATCATTTAAAACCTAGAACAGCTAAAACTAAACAAAGAAATGAAATTAGAGGTTCTACAAAAAAAATTGTACCACAAAAAGGAGGTGGAGGAGCAAGACATGCAAGTAAAAAGGCTCCATTATTTGTTGGCGGTGGTGTTGCCCATGGCCCTAAAGGAGCTAAATATAAGGTAAAAAAAATTAACAAAAAAGTAAGAAAATTAGCTTTAGCTCAAACATTATCTAAAAAGAATTTTGAAAAAAATCTTCATATTTTAGCTGACGTAAAAAAAGAAATAAAAAAAACAAAAGAATTTAATAACTTTTTATTAAAAAATAAATTAGCTAATGCTTTAATAATTTCAGACACAGACTCTATGAAAAATATTAACAAGTCTGCAAGAAACATCAAAAATATTAAATTAATCAAAGATGAAGGTACAAATATTTATGATCTTTTTAAATACAAAAACGTGATTATTACATCTTCATCCGCTAGAAAAATTCAAGATAGGATTTTAAATGAAAAAAATTAATTATATAGACTCAATTAGACATCCAATCATAACTGAGAAAGCAACAATTTTATCTGAACAAAATAAAACTGTTTTTAAGGTTCATAAAAATGCAAACAAACAAACAATTAAGAAAAATATTGAAAAATTATTTAAGGTGAACGTCATAAAAGTAAATATAATTAATCAAAAATCTAAATTAAAAATTAAACAAGGAAAAAAATCTACTAAAAGTGGTTACAAAAAAGCAATAATAACTCTTAAAAAAGGTCAAAGTATTGATCTAACTACTGGAATTTAATCAAATGGCATTGAAAACATTTAAACCTTACACAAAGTCTACAAGAGCTACAGTAGTTGTAGATAAAAGCAGTTTGTGGAAAGGTTCGTCCTATAAACCACTTACAAGAGGACAACACGTTACTGGTGGAAGAAATAATGCTGGTCGTATTACCTCTAGACACATGGGAGGGGGCTCAAAACATAAATTTAGAATTATAGATTTTTTTAGAAAAAAGAAAAATATGAAAGCTAATGTAGAAAGAATTGAATATGATCCAAATCGAACAGCTTATATAGCCTTAATTACTTATGAAGATAAGGAAAAAGCTTACATAATTTCTCCTCAAGGACTTAAAATAGGAGACACTGTTGAAGCCGGAAAAAACGCAGAAATAAAAATTGGAAATTCTCTAGAATTAAAAGATATACCCCCTGGCACATCTATTCATAATGTTGAATTAATTCCAGGTAATGGAGGTAAACTTGCAAGATCTGCTGGATCTTCAATAACTTTGTCAGGTTATGATGGAGATTACGCTATATTAAAATTATCATCAGGCGAAACAAGAAAGGTAAATAGTACTTGCGTTGGAACTATAGGAACAGTTTCAAACCCTGATCAAAAAAATATTAAAATTGGTAAAGCTGGAAGAAATAGATGGAGAGGCAAAAGACCTCAAACAAGAGGTGTTGCAATGAACCCAGTCGATCACCCACACGGTGGTGGTGAAGGAAAAACTTCTGGTGGAAGAAGTCCTGTTTCTCCTTGGGGGCAATCAGCTAAAGGCTTAAAAACAAGAAGACCGCAAAGAAGCGATAAACTAATTATAACTCGAAGAAAGAAAAGGAAAAGATAATGACTAGATCGGTGTGGAAAGGTCCATTTGTACATCCAAGTTTATTAAAAAAAATAGATAAATTGAAGGATGCACCAAACAAAAAGCCAATTAAAACTTGGTCTAGAAACTCCACAATTATACCTGATTTTGTTGGACACAGCTTTATGATACATAATGGAAAATCATTTATCCCGATTACTGTTTCTGAAGAAATGGTTGGGCACAAATTAGGTGAATTTGCACCAACAAGGACTTTTAAAGGCCATACGCCAGCTGACAAAAAAGCTGCAGCCCCCGCGGCAAAGCCAACTGGAGATAAAAAATAATGGAAAAAAATAATTCTTTAGTGAAAGCAATAAATAAAAATGTAAGAACAAGTCCTAGAAAACTTGCATTAGTATGTAATTTTATCAAAGGAAAAAAAGCCGATATAGCATTAAGAGATTTAGAATTTTCAAGAAAAAGAATTGCAAAAGATGTGAGTAAAACAGTAAAATCAGCGATATCAAACGCAGAAAATAATTACCAATTTGACATAGACAATTTATTTGTAAAAGAAGCTTACGTTGGTAAATCACTAGTTATGAAACGATTTAGACCAAGAGCAAAAGGTCGCGCGAGCCCAATAAAAAAACCGTTTAGTAGAATTACTATTGTGCTTGAAGAAAAAAAAGAAAAAAAGGTGAACAAGTAATGGGACAAAAAATAAATCCAATTGGATTAAGACTTGGAATAAATAGAGGTTGGGACTCTACATGGTTTGCTAAAAAGAAAGATTTTGGCAGATACTTGATTGAGGATTTTAAAATCAGAAAATATATCAAAAAAAATATCATCAATTCTGGTGTCTCTGAAATAATTATTGAAAGGTCATCTAAGAAATGTACTGTATCAATTCATACTTCTAGACCTGGTTTTGTAATTGGAAAAAAAGGTGCTGATATAGAAAAAATTAAAAAAAATATTATGAAAATTACAGACGGTGATGTGACGGTAAACATAAAAGAAATAAAAAAACCTGAGTTAAATTCTAATCTGGTAGCTGAAAATATCGCTCAACAATTAGTAAAAAGAATAGCCTATAGAAGAGCTATGAAGAGAGCAATGCAGTCAGCCATGAGACTAAACGCTAAAGGAATTAAAGTAATGTTAAGCGGAAGATTAGCTGGAAATGAAATAGCAAGAACAGAATGGTTGCGAGAAGGAAGCATACCTTCACATACTTTAAGAGCAGAAATTGATTACGGTGTGGCTGAAGCATTAACAACTTACGGAATAATAGGAGTTAAAGTTTGGATATACAAAGGTGAATTGATGGCCAAAGATGTTGAAAAAGAAAAAAAAGAAAGGGTAAAAAATGCTACAGCCAGTCAGAACTAAATTTAGAAAAGCTTTTAAAGGTAGAATACACGGTAAAGCTTCTAGAGCTGTAAAATTAAACTATGGACAATTTGGCCTGAAAGCAACCGAACCAGAGAGAATTATTGGAAAACAAATAGAAGCAGCAAGAGTTGCTTTAACTAGATATATGAAGAGAACAGGTAAAGTTTGGACAAGAATATTTCCTAATATACCAGTTTCTAAAAAACCGACTGAAGTAAGAATGGGTAAAGGAAAAGGATCGCCAGAATATTATGCCTGTAGGGTAAAACCAGGAAGAATAATATTTGAAATAGATGGTGTAACCGAGGAAATAGCAAGAGAAGCATTGTACAAAGCTTCAGCTAAATTACCGATAAAAACTAAATTCGTGAAAAGATAAAATGAGCAAGAAAAAAGAAGATAAAAAATTGACTAAAGACCAAGCAGAGAAAAAAATTTTAACTCTAAAGAAAGATTTATTTAATATAAGATTTAAAAAAATTAATAACCAAATAAACAATCCTGCTCAATACAATCAAATAAAAAAAAGTATAGCTAGATTGTACACAACTATAAAAAATACAAAATGACAAAAAAAATTTTAAAAGGAATTATAACAAGTGCTAAAAGTAATAAAACTGTAGTCGTTTTAGTAGAGCGAAAATTTAAACACCCTTTTTATGAAAAGGTAATAAAAAGATCAAAAAAATATCACGCACATGATGAAGAAAATAAATTTAAAGAAGGAGAAAAGGTTTCAATTGTTGAATGCAAACCTTATTCAAAAAAGAAAACTTGGCAGGTAATGGAATAATGATACAAATTCAAACAGAATTAAATGTAGCAGACAACACAGGAGCAAAGAGAGTAGAATGCATCAAAGTATTAGGTGGTTCTAAAAGAAGATACGCATCTGTTGGTGATATCATTGTAATAAGTGTTAAAGACGCTATACCAAAAGGAAAAGTTAAAAAAGGAGCTGTCCACAAAGCTGTTGTTGTCAGAACAAGAAAAGAAATTTATAGAAACGATGGTTCTAAAGTTCAATTTGACACTAACGCTGTTGTATTGACGGATGATAAGGGTGAACCAATTGGAACTAGGATATTTGGTCCAGTAACTAGAGAACTCAGATCTAAAGGTCATACAAAGATTATTTCACTTGCACCGGAGGTCCTATAATGTTGATTTTAAAAAAAGGTGCACAAGTAAAAATAATCTCTGGTAAAGATAAAGGTAAAACAGGAGAGATTTTAGAAATAGATAGAAAATTAAATAAAATTAAAATTAAAGCAATAAATATGATTAAAAAACATACAAAACCAACCAAAGAAAATAAAGGTGGAATAATATCTAAAGAAAGCTTTATACATCAATCTAATGTCAAAAATATTGACATTAAAAAAAATACTAAAAAAGAAGCAGGTAAAAAATAATGTCAAGATTGAAATCTACATATGATAATGAAATTGTTTCGAAACTTATGAGCAAACTTTCATTGAAGAATAAACATGACGTCCCTAAAATAGAAAAAATTATCTTAAATATGGGTCTAGGAGAAGATGCATCTGATGGAAAAAAAATTAAAGCTTGCATTGAAGATATGGCTCTTATTACAGGTCAAAAACCGGTTATTACAAAATTCAAAAAATCAATTTCAAACTTTAAGACTAGAAAAGGTTCTAACGCGGGTATTAAAGTAACTCTTAGATCTCAAAAAATGTACGAGTTCATTGATAGGCTAGTAAATATAGCATTACCACGTATAAAAGATTTTAGAGGCTTGTCCTCAAAAGGAATTGATAGTTCCTTTAATTATTCTTTTGGAATTAAGGAACATATTGTTTTTCCAGAAGTGAATTTCGATAAAGTTGATAAAATAAGAGGTCTTGATATTACAGTAGTAACGTCAAGCAAAAACAGAGAAGGGACTTTAGAAATGCTAAAAGAGTTTAATTTCCCTTTAAATGATAAAAAGAACTAAGGATATATATGGCCAAGACTAGTGCAATACAAAAAAATCTTAAACGAATAAAATTAGTTAAAAAATACGCTAAAAAGAGAGCAGAGTTAAAAAAAATAATTAGCAATAAAAAATTAGAACTTTCAGAGAGATTTGAAGCTCAATTAAAATTAAATAAATTGCCAAATAATTCAGCAAAAATTAGAATAAGAAATAGATGTGAAGTTTCAGGTAGACCTCACGGGGTTTATAGAAAATTAAAAATTTCAAGAATAGCACTTAGAGATATGGCGTCCTCTGGTAAAATTCCTGGAATAACAAAATCAAGCTGGTAGGAGAGATATGACATTTACAGATCCAATAGGCGATATGTTTTCTAGAATAAGAAATGGTCAAATGAGATCATTAAGTTCTGTAGTAATACCTTCTTCAAATTTTAGGAAAAATATTTTAGAAATTCTAAAAAATGAAGGATATATAAAAGATTATTTTATAGAAAAAACAGAAAACAACAAAACAAGTTTAAAAGTTTCACTTAAATATTATGAGGGTGATCCTGTAATCAAAGAAATAAATAGAGTATCAAAACCTGGTAGAAGAGTTTATTCTAGAGCAACAAGTATACCAAAAGTAATGAATGGATTAGGTCTAGCTATTCTTTCTACGCCAAAGGGAGTTATGAGTGATGCAGAAGCAAGGAAAAATAATATTGGTGGCGAAATAATTTGTAGGGTATTTTAATGTCTAAAATCGGAAAAAAAAATATATCCATACCGAAAGACTCATCAATTAAAATTGAGGGGTCAAGTTTAACAATCACTGGACCAAAAGGAACTAAGCAATTAACAATAAATGATAAAATTTTTTCCTCAAAATTAAGTGAAAGCGAATTTCAAATATTACCATTAGAAAAAAAAGTAGATAAAAAAACTTCAATAATGTGGGGCACATATAGAAGTTTAATTAACAACGCTGTTATGGGCGTTTCAACAGGTCATGAAAAAATTTTAGAATTAAACGGCGTAGGTTTCAGAGCAAATTTGAAGGGTGAAATATTAAATCTTCAAATTGGTTTTAGCCATGATGTAAATTTTAAAATACCAAAAGATATAAAGATCACCGTAGAAAAACAAACCATTATAAAAATTAATGGTGTAGATAAAGAATTAGTTTCAAAAGTAGCAGCGGACATTAAAAGCTTAAAGCCAGTGGAACCTTACAAAGGTAAAGGCATTAAAGAAAAAGGTCAATTTATTTTAAGAAAAGAAGGAAAAAAGAAATAATGAAAAAGATTAATAAAAAAGTAAAAAGAAAACTTAGAAACAGAAAAAAGTTAAAGACAGTAAGTGGAAACAAACTTAGAATTTCTATTTCGAAATCATTAAATAATTTATCAGCTCAAATTATTGATGATAAAATTAAAAAAACTTTAGTTTCTGCTTCTTCAATTGAGAAAGAGGTAAAAATTAAAAAAGTGAAAAAAATTGAAAAATCAAATTTAATAGCTGAGATTTTAGCTAAAAGAGCAAAAGAAAAAAATATAAGCGAAGTATATTTTGATAGAGGGGCTAATAAATATCACGGTAGAGTTAAAGCATTTGCAGAAACATTAAGAAAGAATGGATTAAAATTTTAATATGGTAGATTATAAAAAAGTAGAAAGCGATATAAAAGAAAAATTAGTTGCAATTAATAGAATTACCAAAGTAGTAAAAGGCGGTAGGAGATTTGGATTTGCTGCGTTAATGGTTGTTGGTAATCAAAAAGGTTCTGTTGGTATAGGTCAAGGAAAATCAAAACAAGTTCCTGATGCAATTAAGAAAGCTACAGAGGACGCAAAAAGAAACTTAATAAAGATTCCTTTAAAAGATGGAAGAACATTACATCATGATGTTAAAGGAAAAAATGGTGCGGGAAAAGTAGTTTTAAGAGCGGCGCCTGCCGGAACTGGTATTATCGCTGGAGGCGCAATTCGTTCTGTATGCGAAGTTCTAGGAATTCAAGATGTTGTAGCCAAGTCGCTAGGATCTGCTAATCCTCACAATGTATTAAAAGCTTGTGTAGATGGATTAAGGTCTCAAAATTCACCAAAAATTTTATCAGCTATAAGAGGAAAAAAAATTTCTGATATTATTTTAAAAAGAGAAGCCAAATAATGGAACTAAATAGTTTAATTAAAAATAATAAAAAAAAAATTAGAGTTGGTCGCGGTATAGGCTCTGGAAAAGGTAAGACTTCTTCAAGAGGCCATAAAGGACAAAAGTCTAGATCTGGTGTTGCAATCAAAAGTTTTGAAGGTGGACAAATGCCTCTTTATAGAAGATTGCCTAAAAGGGGCTTTAAATCTTTAAATAAAAATAATACTGCGATTTTAAATTTATCAAAAATTCAAAGTATGTTTGATAAATCAACAAATAATTTAAAAAATATTTTAGATTTAAAAATTTTAAAAGAAAAAAACCTCATCAATAAAAAGTACTTAAAATTAAAAATACTTGGCTCAGGTGAAATTAAAAAAAATATAGAAATTTCAGCTCATTTTGCGTCAAAACAAGCTTTAACAAAAATTGAAAAAGCTGGTGGAAAAATAACCATAGTTAAAAAATAATATTATATGTCAAGTGAAACACTCAATACTGGTGGTGCTTTTAGTCAAGCAAAAGACTTGAAAAATAGAATTTTATTTACAATCTTAATATTAGTAATTTATAGATTAGGAACTTATGTTCCTTTATCTGGAATTGACCCTTTAGCATTAAAAGAAATAATGGCTTCTAGTCAAAAAGGTTTATTGGGTATGTTTAACATGTTTTCTGGAGGAGCTGTAACTAGAATGGCCATTTTCGCTCTAGGAATAATGCCATACATTTCTTCTTCGATTATTGTCCAATTGCTTACAGGTGTGTCAGATTATTTTAAAAATCTTAAAGACCAAGGAGAAATCGGCAGAAAAAAAATTACTCAAATAACTAGATATGGAACTGTCCTTATTGCTTGTTTGCAAGGATACGGTGTTTCAGTTGGATTAGAGAATGCTGGTAACTTAGTTATTGAGCCAGGTTTGTCTTTTAGAATATTTACAACAATATCTTTAGTTGCTGGAACAACTTTTTTAATGTGGTTGGGTGAACAAATTACTTTAAGAGGAGTGGGAAATGGTATTTCTTTAATAATTTTTTCTGGAATTGTTGCCGAGATACCTCGAGCACTAGCATCAACTTTTGAGCTTGGAAGAACTGGTGCTTTATCTGCACTAATGATTGTAGGAATTTTTATTTTAGTGATCTTAACAGTTTTATTTATTGTTTTTTTTGAGAGAGCTATGAGAAAAATTTTGATTAATTATCCAAAAAGGCAAGTTGGTAACAAAATGTATGGAGGTGAGTCATCTCATTTGCCATTAAAAATTAATACGGCAGGAGTGATACCAGCAATATTTGCATCAGCTTTACTATTATTACCTGTAACGATTTCAAATTTTGGTTTTTCTGAATCAGATACTTTTTTAAAAATATCTTCTATGTTTACGCAAGGTCAACCCTTGTATATGTTACTTTATGCGTCAGGAATAATTTTCTTTTCTTTTTTTTACACTTCAATAGTATTTAACCCAAAAGAAACTGCCGAAAATCTTAGAAAGTATGGTGGCTACATTCCAGGTATAAGACCAGGAGAAAGAACAGCAGAATATATTGATACTATTTTAATACGATTAACAACTGTTGGCTCTCTGTATTTAACTTTTGTTTGTTTGATGCCTGAATTTTTAATTGCTAAATACCCAATTCCATTTTACCTTGGTGGTACATCAATATTAATTGTAGTAGTTGTTGCTATGGATACAGTTACTCAAGTGCAGACAAGATTGATGAGTTCACAATACGAGTCACTTATAAAAAAAACAAAGTTTGGTAAATAATTGCTTCTATGAATATAGTAATCTTTGGACCCCCTGGAGCGGGTAAGGGTACACAATCAAAATTTATTGTAAAAAAATACAATCTTTTTCAATTATCAACTGGCGAACTACTCAGAAATGAAATCATTAATAAAACAAAATTAGGATTTGAAATTTCTTCTATTATGAATAGCGGAAATTTAGTTTCTGATAATATCGCAAGTGATTTGATCGAGAAATTTATTTCTGATGACAAATATAAAAATAGATTAATTTTTGATGGATATCCAAGAAACAAATCTCAGGCTCAAAATTTAAATAAACTTCTTAATAAATATGATCAAAGAATAGATTTAGTTTTAAAATTGACGGTTTCATTAGATGTTATAAAAAAAAGAATAACAGGAAGATCGGTTTGTTCTATTTGTGGTAAAATTTATAATGAATATTTTAATCCTGCTCCAGTAAATTCTAATTGCTGTGCTTCGAAGTTTTTGCAAAAGAGATCTGATGACACCTTAGAAATAGCTATTACTAGATATGAAACCTATGAAAAAAACATAAAACCGGTTATTAATTTCTATGAAGAATCTAGATTATTGAAACTTATAAATGGTGAGACTTCAATTAGTGAAATTACTAAAGAAATAAGCGACTTAATAGAAGCTATCAAGGGTTGACTTTAAGTGATTTCACAATATAAATACGCAGGAAACTAAAACTCATTAATATATGGCTCGTATAGCAGGAATAAATATTCCACAAAATAAAGTTGTCAGTATAGCACTAACCTATATTCACGGTATTGGGTCGCACTCATCAAAAATAATTTGTAAAAAACTTGAAATTCCCGAGTCAAAAAGAGTTAACGAGTTAACAGAAGAACAAGTTTTAAAAATTAGAGAATTTATTGATGCTAATCATAAAGTTGAAGGTGACTTGAGAAGAGAAATATCTGTAAATATTAAAAGATTAGTAGATTTAGCATGCTACAGAGGATCAAGACATAAAAAGAAATTACCTGTGAGAGGACAACGAACACAATGCAATGCGAGAACTAGAAAAGGTAAAGCTATTGCAATCGCTGGAAAAAAACTAACTCCTCTTAAAAAATAATTAATATATGAATAAAAAAAGTGAAAAGTCTGAAAAAAAAGTTGAAGTAAAAAAAACAGAAACTAAAAAAATCAGTACTTTTAAAAAAAAAAAGAAAATTAAGAAAAATATAACGTCAGGTATTGCGTACGTCTATTCAACTTTTAATAATACTATTATATCAATAGCCGATGAAAGTGGGAATGTAGTTTCATGGTCATCTGCCGGAGCAAAAGGTTTTAAAGGATCAAGAAAATCAACACCGTATGCTGCTCAAGTGGCTGCAGATGATGCTGGCGCAAAAGCCTTTGAACAAGGTTTAAGAACACTTGTTGTACAAGTTAAAGGTCCTGGTTCAGGTCGAGAAACAGCTTTGCGATCTTTACAATCAAGAGGATTTAAAATTTTATCAATTAAGGACACTACGCCAATGCCACATAATGGTGCAAGACCACCAAAAAGAAGGAGAGTATAATGCAAACGACATCTAATATATTAGATAAAAATTGGAAGGCTTTAATAAAACCAAATAAATTAGAAATTACAAGTAACGAGGACAAAACTATAGCTAAAGTTTCTGCTGAACCACTTGAAAAAGGCTTTGGACAAACAATTGGAAACTCATTAAGAAGAATTTTATTATCATCCATACAAGGTGCAGCTGTTACCGCAATACAAATTGATGGAGTTTTACATGAATTTTCATCTATCAAAGGTGTGAGGGAAGATGTTACTGACATAGTTTTAAATGTAAAAAATTTAGCAATTAAATCATCATCTTCAAGTCCTAAAAAAATTATCCTAGATATAAAAGGACCTAAAGAAGTCAAAGCAAAGGATATAACTTTAGTCCCTGAAATAGAAATTTTGAATCCTGATCAAACTATTTGTAATTTAGATGAAAAAACTAATTTTCATATGGAACTTATGGTTAGTACTGGAAAAGGCTATATTCCTGCACCAAAAAACAAATCTGAAGATAGCCCACTTGGTCTAATTTCAATTGACTCACTTTTCAGCCCGGTAAAAAAAGTTTCGTTTTCAATTGAAAATACTAGAGCTGGTAGTGCATTAGATTATGATAAATTGTTAATGACCGTTGAAACAAATGGGACTGTTGATGCAGAAGATGCAATTGCTTATTCAGCAAGAATTTTTCAAGATCAACTATCAATGTTTGTTAACTTTGAAGATCCTCAAGAAATAGTAAAAGAAGTTAAATCTACAGAACCTGAATTTAATAGAAATTTATTAAAAAGAGTAGAAGAACTTGAGCTATCAGTCAGATCAATGAATTGTTTGAAGAACGATAATATTATTTATATTGGCGATTTAGTCCAGAAAACAGAACCAGAAATGCTTAGAACGCCAAATTTTGGTAGAAAATCTCTTAATGAGATAAAAGAAGTTTTAAATACGATGTCTTTGTATCTTGGTATGGAAATTCCTAATTGGCCACCGGATAATATTGCTGAAATGTCTAAAAAACTAGAGGAAAATAACTACTAATGAGACATGGAATTGGTTATAGAAAATTAAATAAGACTAGCGAACATAGAAAAGCACTTTTTAAAAATATGCTTAACTCATTAATAAAATATGAACAAATTATTACTACATTACCTAAAGCAAAAGAATTAAAACCCCAAATAGATAAAGTTATCACAATTGGTAAAAAAAACTTACTAAGTAATAAAAAAAGATTATTTTCAAAACTTCAGGATAAAAAATCTGTTACAAAAGTTTTTGATGAATTATCTAAAAGGTATAGTTCAAGAAAAGGCGGATATTCTCGAGTTTTAAAAGCGGGCTTTAGAACAGGTGATGACGCACCTATGGCAGTTATAGAATTAGTTGATAGAGATCCAAATGCTAAAAAAATCGACAAACCTGTAAAAAAAGATACAAAAGAAAAACCAAACGAAGCAAAAGTAGATCCAAAAGCATTAAGCAAATAGTACTAGCTATGCATGTCCCAAAAAGTTATAGTCAAACAAGTTTATCATAATAGTCGTTTCGATAGATGGTTTAAGGCAAATGTAATAGATCTACCTCAATCATTAATCCAGAAATTATTACGACTTAATAAAGTAAAGATAAATAAAAAAAAAGTTAAATCATCATACAGAGTGCAGGCAGGTGATATTGTAGAAATTTATGATATTTCTAAATTTAAAGTTTCAGATCGACCAAAAATTATTAAATATAAGCCTTCCCAAAAAGAAGTTGGCACATATGATGAATATATTTTAGAAAATAATAATAATTTTATAGTTATAAATAAACCACGTGGCATAGCTGTTCAGGCAGGAACTAAATCGTTTAGAAATATTATTGACGTTTTAAAAGACTCAAAATTTTTTGAAAATACTAAACCTTATATTGTTCATAGACTCGATAAAGAAACCTCAGGTGTTTTAATTGTTGCTAAGACGAGAGAATATGCTCAATTGTTTACTTCCTTATTTAGAATAAGAAAAATTCACAAAACTTATATTGCTTTAACACATGGTAAAATTTCTGATAAAATTAAAATTTTAAAAGACGATCTTGTAAACATTGATAATGGTAAAAAGATTATTCAAAAAGCAGTTTCACATTTGAAATTACTTAAAACGTCTAATGATTTTTCATATGTAGAATTAAATCCAATTACTGGTAGAAAACATCAACTTAGAAAGCAGCTTTATAATATTGGAAATCCTATTATTGGTGATGACAAATATTTTATTAATAGGCGAGTAGATAAAATAAAAATAAAGCGTAAAAGTTTATTATTACATGCCTACAAAATTAAATTTATGATTAACAATATACAGTATAATTTTAAAGCAAAATACGATGAAGAATTTGAAAAATTTCTAAAAAAAAACTTTTAAATTTTATTTATATTTTTTATAAATATATTTATTAATTTTTTCTCAAATTTTTTAGGAATAACTTTTTTTTCTAAAAAAACAGAAGTAATTTTTTTATTGTCTAATCCGCATGGAATTATTTTTAAGTACTCACTAAGATCATTTGAAATATTTATAGAAAATCCATGAAATGCCACCCATCTTGAAACACGTAATCCAATAGCTGCAATCTTTTTTTTTTTAACCCAAATACCAATATTTTTTTTATCTTTTTTAGCATTAATTTTTAAGGTCTTTAAAAATTCAATAATGGTATTTTCAATAATACTAATAAATTTTCTAATATCTTTTTTTCGATTATTTAGATTTATAACAAAATATACAATTTTTTGACCAGGATTGTGTAATGTTATTTTTCCACCTCTATTGGTCTCGACAATATTAATTTTTTTATCAATAATTTCATTTTGCTTGAATCGCACTCCTGCCGTGTACGTTTTCGGATGTTCTAAGATCCATATTAATTCTCTATTATCTCCATTTTTAACTTCTTCAACTCTTTTATTAAGAAAAAACATTGCTTTTCTATAGGGAATTCGATTTTTACTTAATTTAATTTCAATACTCATTTAAATTGAATTTTATCACTTTATATACTAATAGTCTCAGAAAACTTTAAGGGGTATTTATGGCTTTGTTAAAGTCAACTGGAAATAAAAAAGTTAATTTAGATTTTAACAAAGAATTTATTAATACTTTTAGTGAGAAAATTGAGTATGGCAATATAGAGTTTATTAATCAAACTCTAAAAGATCTGCATGAAGCTGATGTTGCAAATTTAATCGAAAATTTAAATCCCAATACAAGAAAAAAATTAATAGAACTTGAAACTTTTAATTTAAATCCAGAAATATTTATTGAATTAAATGAGTCAATTCAAGGTGAGGTTCTACAATTAATATCAATAGACACAATTCTTAAAATTATTAAAAGACTCGAGTCAGATAATGCAATTAAAATTTTAGAAAATTTAGAAAAAGATACTAAAGACAAAGTATTAGATCAATTGCCTCCAAAAGATAAATTCTTATTGGAGGAAGGCTTAAGCTATCCTGAAGATTCAGCAGCAAGAATAATGCAAAGAGAATTTACAGCAGTTCCTAGCAATTGGACTGTAGGTCAAACAATAGACTATTTACGAGAAGATAAAGATTTGCCGGAGGAATTTTTAGAAATTTTTATAGTAGACAATGATTTTAAACCAATAGGAACTGTTCCATCGTCAAGGGTGTTGAGAACATCAAGAGACTTAAAAATGAATTCAATTATGATTGAAATGCCTGTTCTTATTTCAGCTAATATGGATCAAGAAGAAGTTGGACATACTTTTGAAAATTACAATCTAGTTTCAGCAGGTGTTGTTAATAAAAATAATAAATTAGTGGGCATGATAACAGCCGACGATGTTGTTACAGTTGTACAAGAAGAAGCTGAAGAAGATGTATTACGTTTAGCTGGTGTTGGAGATGAAGAAATTACAGACAGTGTTATGCTTAAAACTAAAAGAAGATTTAATTGGCTACTATTAAATTTATTTACTGCATTGCTCGCAACATGGGTCATAAGTAATTTTGGTGCTTCAATAGAACAAATGGTTGCTTTAGCTTTTCTAATGCCGATAGTTGCATCTATGGGTGGTAATGCTGGCATGCAAACATTGGCCGTTACAATTCGAGCAATTGCCACAAAAGAACTTTCAAAAACTAATTTTAATCGAGTTGTGGGTAAAGAATTTCTTATCGGAATTTTGAATGGTATTATTTTTGCAATAATAACTGCAGTAATAGTTCAATTATGGTTCAAGCAATTAAATCTTTCATTATTAATTGGTGTTTCTATGATTTTAAATATGATTGTAGCAGGACTTTTTGGAATACTTGTTCCTGTTTCTTTAAAAAAATTGAATATAGATCCAGCTCTAGCTTCAAGTGTTTTTGTAACTACGATCACAGATGTAATTGGTTTCTTGTCATTTTTGGGTCTTGGATCTTTTTATTTCTTAAATTAAATATTATCAATTAACCGAATATTTTTAATATAATAGGCGAAAAATAATTTAAACTTTTTCTTTAAATTTTTTTTTTTGTAAACTTGTTTATATTTAAATTTTTTAAATAATCTATTTTAGTCGCACCAAGCAAAATGAGATCTTTTTTTATTTTATTTAATTTAAATAATTTGTAATTTTTCTTAATTTTTTTTTTAAAATTTGATAAATATTTGTAAATATTTGAAGCGATAATAAATTGATCATTATTTAAATTAATATTTCTAGTAGAGCACGCAACTCCATTTTTTTCTCTTATGGTTTTACATTTAACAACTTTTGTTTTAATCTCATTTTTTTTAATATGCCGTTCGATTAGAACTAACTGCTGATAATCTTTAATGCCAAGATACACATATTTAGGTTGAATAATTTCAAGAAAACGATTTACAACATTTAGAACACCTTCAAAATGACCTTTTCTAAATTTACCGCATAGTTGTGAAGAAAATTTATCTTTATAAATTTTATTTTTAATTTTAAAAGAGTAAATATCTTTATATGTAGGTAAGTATAGATAGCTAATCTTAAGTTTTTTTAGTTTTTTGATATCTGACTTTATATTCCTAGGGTAATTATTATAATCATTTTTTTTATTGAATTGAGTTGGATTAATAAAAATTGATACACAAATTTTACATTTACGTTTCTTAGCTTTTTTAATTAAAGAAAGATGACCTTCATGAAGTCCACCCATTGTAGGCACAAATGATAAGCAATTATCTTTAGAAATCTCTTTTCGTAGATTTAGTTTGTTTTTAAATATTTTCATTTCTTAACTTCAATGATATCAACTAATATAAGAATCTTATGATAAAACAAGCAATTATTCCTTTAGCTGGATTGGGTACGCGCCTTCTTCCATTAACAAGCGTTATCCCTAAAGAATTGTTGCCTATAAATGGCAAGCCTAATCTTGAATACATTTTAGAAGAATGTATAGAAGCAGGTGTTAAACAATTTATTTTTATAATATCTAAAGAAAAAATTAGTATCAAAAAATATTTTTTTAATGATTTGTTTTACAAGAAAATTATTAAAAAAAAAAAAGATAAAAGAATTATTGAAGAATTTAGAAAAATTAGAAAATATCAAAAAATGATAAAATTTGTTTATCAAAATAAACCTAAAGGAACTGGTGATGCTGTTTTAAAATGTGAAAGATTAATTAAAAATAAATTCTTTTTAATGTTATTACCTGATGATTTAATAATAAAAAAAAATTGTACAAAAGAAATGATCAAATTACATAATAAAACAAAAAGTTCTATTATTGCTACAAAACGAGTTAACAAGAAAACGGTATCAAGATGGGGAATTTTATCTATTAAGAATAAAAATAAAGATTATTTCCAAATTAAAGATGTTATTGAGAAACCAAGCTTTAAAAATGCACCGTCTAATTATGCGATTATTGGTAGATACATTCTTCCGAGTAATATATTTGCCGAAATAAAAAGACTTAAACCCGGTCAAGGAGGTGAGATTCATATCACAGACGCAATACGAAATCTTATCTATAACGGAAGCAAATTTTTTGGAAATATTTTCAAGGGAAAATATTTGGACTGCGGAACTATTAATGGTTATATTCGATCAGGTATTCAAATTTTTAAAGGTAATTAATGAAAATATGTATGATAGGCACAGGCTATGTTGGTTTAGTTAGCGGAACTTGTTTTGCTGATATTGGGCATCAAGTTTATTGTGTTGATAAAGATGTTTCTAAAATTAATAAATTAAACTCTGGTATTTCTACAATATATGAACCTGGTTTAGATGAGTTAATTCAAAAAAATTACAAAGCTAAAAGATTATATTTTACCTCAGACTTAAAAAAAGCCATCACTGTGTCTGATATTATTTTCATTTGTGTCGGTACACCAAATATTAAGGGTTCATTAAAAGTAGATCTATCGTTTGTTTTTAAATGTACTAAAGAAATTCTTTCAATTACAAAAAAGAAAAAAATAATTGTTACAAAATCTACAGTGCCTGTTGGTACAGGGGATTATATTGAAAAAATTATTAAAAAGAAAAAAAAATTATTTTCTGTAATATCTAATCCTGAGTTTTTAAGAGAAGGTGAAGCTATTAGAGACTTCAGATATCCTGATAGAATAGTAATAGGATCAAATAATAAGAATGAATTTAAGATTATGAAAAAATTATATTCTCCTCTAATTAATAAAGGTGCAAAGTTTTTTACTACTTCAAGGCGAGGAGCAGAACTAATAAAATATGCAGCTAATGCATTTCTTGCGACAAAAATAACTTTTATTAATGAAATTGCAAATTTATGTGAAAAATCAGGAATAAATGTTGAAGATATTGCACTAGGAATAGGCGCTGATACAAGAATAGGTGGTCGATTTTTACGACCTGGTCCTGCTTATGGAGGCTCATGTTTTCCTAAAGACACAAAAGGTTTAGTGTCAGCAGCTGAAAAATTCAAAACAAATTTATCAATAGTAAAATCTGTCATAAAATCTAACCATGATCGTGTAAATCTTTTAACCAAGCGTGTACATAAAATCTTAGGAAATAATTTAAGAGGTAAGAGAATAAGTATTTTAGGTGTTACTTTTAAACCTAATACTGATGATATGAGAGACTCAACTAGTTTAAAAATGCTGCCTTACCTTAGTAAAAAAGGAGCAATAATTTCCTACTATGATCCTTCTGGTGAAAAAAATGAATTTAAAAAAATATTAAATTGCAAATTTAAAAAAAATATTAAGGAAAACTGTTTGAATGCTGATTTAATTATTTTATTAACAGAATGGGATGAGTTTAAATCTATCGATTTTAAGCAGGTAGTTATAAAGAAAAACTTTAAAGTCTACGATTTAAGAAATGTTTATACAGGTAAAGAAATGAAGCGAAATAAAATTAAGTATTATTCAATCGGGCGGCCTGATATCAATTAAGCTCAAATATACCGTCAACTTCTACTGCAACGCCTAAAGGTAAACTATTAACACTTACAGCTGCTCTTGTGTGTTCACCTTTTTTATCAAAAATTTTAGCAATTATATCTGATGCACCATTAATAACTTTGGGTTGATCGATAAATGTATCTATAGAATTTACATAGCCAGTAATTTTTACACAAGATTTTACTTTCTCAAGATCTCCACCACATGCTTTTTTTACGTGAGCAATTAAACTAAGTCCACATCTCTCTGCAGCTTCATAGCCTTGTTCTAAACTTAAATCTTTGCCTATTTTACCTTTTATCAAATTACTATCTTTATCTATAGAAATTTGTCCTGAAATAAATAACAATTTTCCAGTAATTTTAGTTGCAACATAAGCTCCTACTGGAGCTTTTGGCTCAGGCAATTTTATATTTAAGCTCTTTATTTTGTTTTCTATTTCGCTCATTTTCTTTTACCTTTTTTTTTAGTTTTATCGTATTCTCTTCTTTTTTCAATTAATATTAGTGCTTCTTCCATTGTAAGTTCGTTTGGATCTTTTTCTTCAGGAATAGTTGCATTTAGAGACTTGTATTTTATATAAGGTCCATATTGTCCCTTCATAATTCTTACTGGTTTTTTATCCTCAGGATGTTTTCCAAGATCTTTGATTAGTAAAGAAGAAATTCTTCCAGGCTTAGCTTCAGCAATTAATGTAATTGCTCGATTAATTCCTATAGAAAAAAGATCTTCAACATTTTCCAATCTTGCAGATTTATTTTCACATTTTAAATACGGAC
>VMHT01088719.1_pt1 | contig 21833 bp, 40 predicted proteins | sample 4693611 | NCBI WGS metagenome assembly VMHT01 (sample SAMN12280063, study PRJNA550983) | marine metagenome | isolation source: seawater sampled from same location over 5 years 0.02-0.2 micron viral filtrate | place: USA: collected off the coast of southern California halfway between the port... ...
AAAAGTTTCAAGGTAGTGCAACCAATGAAACTTTTACTTGGAAGTCAAAAGAGTTTGTAACTCCTAAACCAACTAGCATGGGTTTTGCTAAAGTAGATGCAGAAGCTTTTCCTGTAACACTTAAAGTTTATGGAGATGGGTCTGTTATTTACAACGCTACCATTAGTACAGCTGGCAGTGTTTACTCAGTTACAGGTACAACACCGAGCTTTAGTGCAACAACTATAAATGAACCTGTTGTACGTTTACCGGCAGGTGTACACCGCACTTTTGCAATAGAAGTTTCTTCATCAAAAATAGTGAATGAGGTTTGTGTTGGTGAGTCTATTGATGAACTAAGGAGCATTTAATGGCTACTACTGGTACTAAACTACCGGGGCTAAAACCAATCCCCGCTAAAGTAGATAAAGAACTTGCAGGTTCTTTAAAAGCTATGCAAGAAGCTCTTGCTATCAGATTAGGTCAATTAGGTGATCCTCTTGATCGAGCAATAACCTTACGAGAATTAATTGATAGTGGTCTTGCTAAAAAACTTAACGATAACCCTTTTGATCCAAACGCGGGCTTAGGACCAACAGATTTTGGTCCTCCTGATGATGGACCAGGGGATTTATCTATACCTCCCGCTCCAGTATCTTTGACAGCAACAGGGATTTTTACTCAAGTTATCTTAGATTGGAATGGTACAAGTGCTAGTGCTCCTTATGGTAATCATGCTTATACAGAAATATGGCGTTCAAGAGATAATAATTTAGCTGGCGCTACATTACGAGCCACAACAACTGCTTTTATCTATACAGATGAAGTAGGGTATAACGAAACTTACTATTATTGGGTGCGCTATGTAAGCACATCTGATGTACAAGGTCCTTTTAACAATACCAACGGGGCAGAGGCTACAACGCTGCAAGATATAGCAGCAGTTATGACTGAGTTAAGTGAAACCCTAGCAGACTTACCTGGGTATAATTTATTAGCTACAAGTACAACAGCAGCAACTATTATTAAAAGTTCTAGCGAGCCTAGTACTAGAGGAAATGGTGATGCTTTACAACCCAATGATATTTGGTTTGATACAGATGATGGTCAAATATATACAAGAAACACAGCAAACAATGCTTGGGTAGCAGGACGTGATTCAACTCTAGTTAACTTATTTGGCGCTACTAGTTTTACTGGTAGTACTTTAACTGCGGCTATGGCTACTGCTCAATCAGATATTGTTACTGTTACAAACGCACAACTCGCTACTGCTACTTCTGTAACAAATCTTACTAGCACTGTGGGTACTAATACTAGTTCTATTAGTACATTAAACACAACCACTGCAAGCCACACAGGTGATTTAGATGCGATGTTTGTATTGCAAGTTGCAACAGAATCGAATGGTAGTAAGTCAGCTGCTGGTATGGTTATCGGGTCAAGCGCGAGCAATGGTTCAGGGGCCCAGTCCTACGTACAGTTCCAAGCTGATAAGTTTGCTATTTGGAGTGGATCTACAAACGTTGCGCCTTTTATTGTAAGTGGAGGTTCCGTATTTATAGATGACGCACGTATACAAAATGGAGCTATAACAAACGCAAAGATCGGTAATCTAGCTGTAGAAGAAGGTAAAATTGGAAACTTAGCTGTAACAAACGGAAAGATTGGCAATTTAGCTGTTACAAATGCAAAGATTCAAAACCTAGCTGTTGATAATGCAAAAATAGCAGATGCAACTATCCAAGACGCAAAGATAGCTAACTTAAATGCAACTAAAATAACTGCAGGTTTTCTTAGCGCAGACAGAATTGATGCTAATACTATTACTGCTGATAAAATTAATGTAACCGATTTAACTTTAGAGTTTACAGCGGCAACTGTTTCAGGATCAACTCTTGGTGGATTTGCTAGTAACACAATGAGACTAAAACAAGTTGCGGCGCTTGGTACAGAACCTGGAGTTTACCATATTATGTGTAGAGTATTTGGAGGCACGGGGCAAGTTAAAACACTGTCTATTGTAGCTGGGGATGGCACATATGGTGCAGGAGCTAGTTTTGAATTACGAAATGATTTCGCTTATAGCGATGGAACTGCCCCAACAATTCCTACCGCTGATCAAGGGTATGCACAATACCATTCAGGACAGTCTCAATATTGGTCGGCCATAAATAGATTTGATAGCACCAATGAGATGGTACAAAAAGATTTTCTTGTAAGAAAAGTAAGTTCTACTAGTAGAACTTTACGGTTGTACATATTAGCTCAGGGGGATGGGGGTACAAGATATCTTTCAAGTGTTCAATATGGCGTTTATAGGTTCTCAGAAATATAATGGCAACACATAATTTTAATTACACATACGAATATGTTGGTGTTAAAACAATGCCGCGCAGCCGTGAAGATAACACACAAATTGTTAGAGAAGTTTGTGTAGCAGTTACCGCTGTAGATCAAGCAGACTCAACAAAAACTTTAACAGAAAATATGTATTCTCCCTTAGAAGGTGTTTATTCTTATAGACACGATGGATTACCTGATAATTTTATACCAATAGATACTTTAACTAATGCTAAAGTTATTGAGTGGTACCAAAACACCGTGGAAACAGCAGATTTAGATGGTTATTTTACTTGGCAAATATATGGAGTTGCCGAGAATGATGACATAGAGTAAGATAAAACTATGAAATGTGGAGGCATAAATATGGGATACGGAAATAGCTATGGCAAAAAAATGACTAAAAAGGCTAAGCCAATGAAAATGTCTTATGGCAAAAAGAAAAAAACTACTAAAAAGAAAAAGAAGTAGGTAAGTATGGATAAGCTAGGAGTGCTTCGCACACAAAAGGAAGTGTTGCACGGTCAACGTGCACAAATAACTTTAGATTTAGAAGTGCTGTTGAACAACCCAACTAGCATCCCTGAGCACACAGAATATAGTGTTGAGTTAGATAAATTAGTTGGACAACTAGCAGAAGTAAACGATAAAATAAAAATTATTGATTTTTTAATATCAACATCGGAGAAACCAGATGGCTAACGAAAAGCAAATGCAAGCCACTAAAGCTCGTAAGAAAAAAAGAAAAGTAACCAAAATTGCTTCTTTGTATGGAGACCCTAATAAAATAACTCGCGGTGATTTTATTGCTGCAGCCATAAAAAATAATAAAAAATGAGACAGCCAAAAGAAGGTAACGTAGAGTCTAACGAAAGTTTAGGTAAAGTAAAAAATATTAAGATTGAGCATAAACCGCCTCAATATGCATCTTCAACTGATGAATATACTCTTATGAGTCCAGAAGAAGTTTCAGAGTATTTTGACAATATACCTATGGGTAAAAAGAAAGAGGAGAAAAAATAGTGGGTACACGAGTTCCGAAGGGCAAGGGCACACCCGGAGAAGTAAAAACAGTAGATGAAGTTTATAAAGTTGTTGACCATCAATTAAAACCCTACCAACCAAAATTAATAAATGCGGCAGCAATATCTGATAAGATTATTAGAAGGCGAATGGGAGTAAACCCAAAAACACCATCGCCTGAACAGGGTAAAACTTACATAATAAAAGAAAAGAAAAATGGCAAGAACTAGAAAAAAACCCTCTCAAAAAGTTGTAAAGAAAAGCATTTCTAAACGACAAGAAGCTACTTTAAAAAAGCATAGCAAACATCATTCTACAAAACATATGGCTTATATGAAAAGGCGTATGCTTATGGGTGATACATTTAGAACTGCACACAAAAAGGCCCAGAACAAAGTTGGTAAGTAGTGGCTGCTAAGCGAAACTATCGTAAAGAGTACGATAACTACCATTCAAAATCTACACAAAAGAAACGCAGAGCTGGACGCAACAAGTCCAGGCGTATTATGGTGCGTTTAGGCAAAGCTAAAAAAGGTGATGGTAAAGACGTAGCACACAAAGATAACAACCCTCTAAACGCTAAAGTAAAGAACATTAGGATGGAATCTAAAAAATCTAATAGATCTTTCAAACGCACAAAAACATCTCGGAGAAAGAGAAAATGAACATAATTTGGTGTACTATAATACTAGCTTTAACAATTATAGCTGGAGTTTTTTATATGGAATATATTCAAAAGTTTTTTAATAAAGTAAAACAAAGTTACGCAAACCTTATTAATTGGGGTAAGCAACGCTTTACATCGGAACCCCCAAAGAAAAAAGGGCGTCCAAGGAAGAAGAAATAATGCCAAGGAAACCGGCTAAAAGAAAAACTAGTAAAAGAAAAGGTGCTACACCTACAAACCCGAGCTTGTATTCTAGAGTAAAAGCAGAAGCTAAGCGAAAGTTTAAGGTGTATCCAAGTGCATATGCCAATGGTTGGTTGGTGCGTACTTATAAAAAACGTGGTGGTGGGTATAGATAATGGCTAAACCTACGGGTGGATTAACTGCATGGTTTGGTAAAGGGCCAAAAGGTGACTGGGTTGATATTGGTGCACCAAAGAAAAAAGGCAAATATCAAGCATGTGGTAGAAAATCTGCTAAAGGTAAAGGCAAACGTAAATATCCAAAATGTGTGCCACGATCAAAAGCTAATAGCATGACTGCAGCACAAAAGCGCAGCGCTGTTAAACGTAAACGTGCAGCCGGCAACCCAGGTGGTAAGCCACGAAATGTAAAAACTATTGTAAAAAGAAGGAGAACTCGTGCCAAGAAAAAGAGATAATATGCCTAAGCGCAATAAGAAGAACTTTCGTTCTACAAAATCTGGTGCTGGTATGACTAGAGCTGGGGTAGCGGCGTACAGAAGAAAAAACCCTGGGTCTAAATTAAAAACTGCAGTTACTGGTAAAGTAAAAAAAGGTAGTAAAGCTGCTAAAAGACGTAAGTCTTATTGCGCTAGATCTGCTGGTCAAATGAAAAAATTTCCAAAAGCAGCAAAAAATCCTAATTCAAGGTTAAGGCAAGCAAGAAAACGTTGGAAGTGTTAATTTTTAGCGTTTTTTAAAAAAATGGATTCACCAGATGCCCGTGTTGAAGAGATCTTATAGTAGTTAATGCATTAGGTATCGTAAGAGCTAAAATGCAGTGATGGGCTTCTCAGAGCGTGTAACACGGTTTAGTTGTTTTACCTGCCTTATATCGTAATTTTCAGCTGCATTTCTTAGATTTATAAGTTTTTTCTCTATATTTGAGTATTTTCCCCAATCTTTTAACTCAGTTGCAGTTCTCCCACAACCTCTACAACGTTCATCACCCCATTGCGTCACAGAACAAACTCCGATGCAGGGACAATCTGCAAGACTTGCACAGCAACCAAGTGCTTTTGTTAATCTAGTGAACCGTGTTTCTTCACTCATCATTTTTTTCTACAACCTTTATTAGACGTTGTAGATACCATTCTGCTTTTCGTAAATCTTGTCCTTTGTTTTTTTGTTCATATCTCCAAAGATATTTCATTACGTTGCCTTTACAATATGCAGCGAACTGGTCGTCTGTCATACTTGCTTCTATTGCACTTATACACTCGATACCACCCTGGTTATAGTGTATTGGTTTATTTACTGGGTCAAAATCCATTTAGTCCTCCTTATTATGTAAACATATGTTACTTATTTTGTCTATAAATTCTTTAATTGGCATGGCATGCTTGAGAAACTCATCTAAAGTAAAAAATTCTTTTTGGAAATCTTGGCTTACAACACAAAGATCCGGGGCCCCTATAATGTAATACACAGGCATGCTGTATTCATATTGTCTTTGCAACCAGATTCTTTGTTGTGGTGAGAGATCAATTTTTATTTTTGACGTACCACGTTTGGGCAGCTGTTGTATGTATTTGTATTCAAAAAAAGCAAACCCTGCTGGGCCTGAATAAAAAGTGTCGGGTACTCCGCCATGATATGGATCATTGATTTTCCACTTATAAATTTCTTTAGGAAGTTTTTTGTGGATTTTGTTGATGAAGTCCTTTTCTTTCAAGTTTTAGTGCTCGCTCTTTCATGAGGAGTTGTAGGTCATGCCAACGATACATACGTTTGTTTACATCGTCCCAGAACCATCCTTTTTGTTGTATATCAGGCATCTTGAAAGTTAGTATACACGGCGCGACAGTATATGTCGCACCATGTAAGCAAAATAATTACTTAGATACGCTATCAAATACTTTTTTAGCGTTTTCGTAATCATCATCAGTAACCCAACCGACGTTTTCTACAGCAATGTTAAAAAACTTTTGCCCCGCACGGTTTTGAGTTTGTGAAGAAGACATCTTCCACAAAGAAGAAAATCTATCTCCCCCTAAACGAGCCACTTGTGTGTTCCATTCTCTTGACACTCTTAGCTTCGAAGAAGCACAGTCAAAGATAAATGGTGTATCAAGTGCACCTGTTTTTTCATCTTTCTTAATTAAAAGATGAGATTGAGTCTGAGTAATATCATAATCCTCAGGGTTCTCTTTTTGGGCCTCGAGAGCTTGTAAAGCATCTTTTTCAGTAGCATAAATACCTGCTAAGCCGCCTCCTTTCTCTCGTTTTTTCCAAGCGACAAACTCTTCAGTAAACTTTACGTTAATTACGTAAATGTCTTTTCCGTAGTTTTCTCTTGTTATGGTGTTGATAAAATCACCTGGTTTGCTTCCCTCAATGTATTCACTGTGGTTTTCGTCAACTTCATTAGATAACTGTTGAAGTTGTTTAACCCTAGGGGTTTGCAAGTGATCTGCAGTAACGTTTTCGTTACCAAGACCACCACCAGCCTGCACGTGTGCAGGTACTTTATCACTTACTAGTGCAATATCACTCATAGTACGTACTCCTTGTTTCGTTGATATTGTTAATATTATTTTGACCTGAAATTAACTCGGGTCAACTCCGTTGATGTTACGCCTGGCAAATCCATGCCGAGTTGTAACAATTCCCTATAAGCAGTTGCTGACATACGTTTTTGCAGCAGCTCGAACTGTTTTGTATCGAGTATGTGCTGGTAAACAAAATCCCAGTTTTCTACCGTTGGGACCGTTTCTGTTTTAATGGAAACGGTACACGCATCATTCCCCACTCGATCAATCCCTTGATTCTTTAGTGTGGTTGCGATTTGTGTTTCTAATTCTAATTTTCTAGATTTAAAGATTTTTTCTTGTTCTAGCAAATTAGCTAATTTGGTTCGCGTATCCGCGAGATCATTTAACATGTCATCCATGTTTCGTGTTTCGTCGTTCAATGTATAGTCTCCGTACTGTGTGGGGGTGTTGCAAGAAACACTCCGTCTGTTAATGTAATGGCTTCCTTGCCAGCCTGTAAAACTAATTCTTCTAATTTATCTGGGTCTGTATCTCCACGTAATACCATAAGTTCTGATATAACAAATACTAATGCTGTTGCAATAGCGTCAGGTGGACGCTTTCTTAGTTCTTCTACAGTTTCCATAATCTCAATGCTGAGCTGTATTTCCTTTATTCCCATTTTGTAATCCTGTTAATATGTGGAGCAAATTCTCCATTTTACCTAGCTTACCATTTAGTTTTGCATACACATCTTCTTCCCAGGTTTTATGGGCCGCAATAAGTATTGTTTCAGTTTTTTGCGTTTGACTAGCTCTATGTATACGTCTATTAAATTGTTGAAAATGTTCTGCGTTATACGTAGGAGAACACCAGATTGCTGTGGTAGCTTTTGTAAGAGTAAGACCATGACCAGCAGATTGAGGATGACAAAAAAGTACACGTATTTGACCCGCTTGAAATCTTTGTACAATACCTATACGTTTTTCAGCAGGAACACTACCATCAATAATTTCATAGGAAAGTTTTTCTTTTTCTGCTTGTTCTATAAGTGCATCTCTTTCATGCTTCCAATTAAACGCTACAATACAATGTTTGCGTTCTTTAATAAGATCTATAACTAGGTTGTAGCGTTCTTGATGAATATATTGAACTTGACCTTCTTCATCATACACACCACCTGAGATGAGTTGTAGTAACTTTTTAACTCGAGCCCCTGCGTGTACAGCATTAATAGTACCGGCTTGTGTATACAAAACACTCTCTTCCGCGAATGTTTTGTACATCTGTTGAACTTGAGGGGATAAATGTGTGCGTACAGTTCGTACAATGTTTGGTGGGAGATCTACACAATCTTCTAGTTTGTAACGAATGGTAATATCGCCAAGTTGTTTTGCTATAGTTTCTTCAATACCTGGTTTGTCAATCCATTCGTTTGCAAAGCCATTAAATTTAGGAGTACATACTTGATTACGATAAGCAAAAAAACGTTCGCCTAAATGCTTACCGTCATCAATAAGTAATACAGGATGCCAAAGATCTAAAATAGAATTACTATTAGGAGTACCAGACATGGCAATCCTATAATCAAACTGGTTGATAATTTGTTTGAGATTTTTTGAGCGTTTTGCTTCTCTATTTTTAAAAGCGGTAAATTCATCAATAACGATTTTATTAAATCCGCTAAGAAGATTTTTATTTTTGTGTAAAAAATTGACAGCTTCAAAGTTAGTAATGACCATTTCGTGGGAAAGGTCTGAAAATATTTTTTTACGGTTTTTAGCATATGCTACTCCATATTTAATAGTGGGTTGAAACTTTAGTATATCTTCAACCCAAGCAGCTTCTAATATAGACAAAGGTGCAAGTACAAGAGTGCGGCCTGGTATCTTTGTAATAGCATCAAGCACGGCTCGTGTTTTACCAGTACCTGGATCTGATGTAATAAGACAGCGTGGGTGAGATAGAATAAAGTTAGTGGTTTCTGTTTGATGCTCGTAAGCAGGAATATCTTCCATGATTCGTTCCTCGTTGTTATTTGTTCGTTGTTAAGTATTTATTATACTTATTTCATTCCCCATTCGCAAATAGGGTATTCACCCTTACCATACGAACACCACTTGCAATTGTAATTGCTAGGGTTTGGTGGAAATTTTGTAGCAGTAGTCATAGTTATTGCGCGTTCATGTAATGTTGGCATAAACATCATAGCTTCATCTCTTGTATATGTTTGTTCCATAGTTGTTCCATGATCTAGGTACCATATTTCTGTATTAGCGCTTTGTAATTCTGGGTAACGCATAAAACTTCCTATAGCATAAGTTAAAGCTTGCTGTGAATGACTTATCTCATTACCAAATTGTTTACCTGTTTTATAATCAATGACTCGCGCTGATGTTTCTGTTTCATGTACAATAGCGTCTAATTTGACTCTACCCCATACTTTAGGAGCCATCCAACCACAGGGTTCCCAATCAATTGTAAAACCCCATTCACCTTCAAGTTCAACTTTTGCATCTGCAAAAAGAGTTTTGAGCTTTTCGAATTGAGGTTCAAATTTTTTAAGGGTATCAGGAAATTCAGTAAGTTCTCCTTTAACATAGTCTTCTGCTTGTAAATGTATATTAGTACCACGCGCAGCTGCTGGTCCAAAGTCTTCTTGTACTTTTTTTACTTTAGCAATGTAAGATCTATAGGAACAGGCTTCGTATGTTTTTAAAGCCGAATGGGACCATGCAGGTATTAGGCCCAGTTCCGTGGGTTTGTCCAGTTCTTTGACATCTATTTGATCTGGACGCTTGTTTTGTACAAGCTCACTCATTGAATAATATTAACTCTCTTTAATTAATTTTAAATCGTTTTCTTCAAAATGATTTTCTATTATGTCTTCTCGTATAGTATTAGTTAATTTCCAAGTTAATACAACCCCCCTGACTGTTTTACTTTGTATGCGCTTGACAGCTGTAGTTATATTTAGTCTAGACATTGCTTTAGTAAAGTCTCTTTGTGAAAGTTTATTACGACTATCGGTAAGAATATCGTAAACTAATTTAAAATGGGACATAGGTATACACATGTCTTGACCTACACGTGCAACCCAATCTTTAACATAACGTTGTGCTGTACTTATACCACCGGCGTCAAAAGTGTTTGTAAGTGGTATTTCTAATACATCAATAAAATATTCAAGGTTACGTTGTCGAATTGCAAAAGCAAACTCTTCAAGTACTGACATAGAAATTTCTTTCATTTGTGTTTTAGCTTCATTTTCTAACGCAGTATGTGCCATGCGTTGATCTACTTTAAACTTATTTAATACTCCTGCTATAGTGTATAACTCAGTTTCTAGCTGCGTCATATTTGTAAGTAACTCAGGATGAGCTTTTTCTAGTTTTACTTCTTGCCTGGGACCTACATTGTAACGACGATCACCATCTTCTATTTTTACTGCGTCGCCTCTATTAGTAAGAAATAAGAAATTACAAAAACTTGGCAGCTCAATTTGGTTTGTACGCATTGCGCGAATAGTAAGATTAGGTTCTGTTATCTGATGTTTTAGTTTGTCAGCCATTTTACCTACAGAACCAGAATCTGCCATCCTAAACTCGTCAACTACAAGAAAGAGAGCTGTTCTCATATATAAGTTAAATTGTTCTTCTATGTTTTCTAGAGCTCGCATTGGTACTTGTTGTTCACCGAAAAGTGGCTTAAGTACTTTATGGATTAACAACCCTTTACCGGTGCCTGGTACACCTGTAAAAATCCATGCTGTCATTGTTTTACGTTTGTTCTGGTAAATGTATGCAAGCCAATTAATAAAGTGTTCAAACTCTGTTTTACCTGAGCCAAGAACATGGGACAACAACTTCGCAGTTAAGGGAGCTGCGCTGTGAAGTTTGTGTGCTGTCCCATATTCTAATTCAGGTGCATCTTCTGATGCTTGTAACATGTAAGGAGTTTTTCTATATAAGTTTACATAGTAAGGTGCTTCTTCTAACTGGATACCTTTATTAACAGACGGGTCAAATACAACCCGAGCGTCAGGAACGTAATCCAAGGGAGGGCGACTATGAGAACGCATAAAATCTTCAATCGATTGTTTATTTGTTGGAGTAAGTGGGTATTCGTCTGTAAATTGTTCAATTGTTTCATCATAAATTCCGTTGTAATAAGTGTCAGTGTAAAAATCTCTTAAAGCAATTGGTCTTAACTTTTTATCCTGATCTATTTTGTCTGCAAATATTTCAAAGATATTTTTATAAAAGTCTGGATCTGCTTTTTGTATTTCCCAAATAGGTTCACCTTTAAAGTTATACATGTAATGTGGGCTCGTTAATAAAAAATAATATCCAGCACTGTCACCGCCATTAACATTACAATTAACATAAGGTTCTGCAACCCTGCTTACTTCAATTGTCATCTTATCAGGGTTTTGTAATACCTCTTGTGGTTCTCCAGCAATAGTAATTGTGCTGGTTTTAGTTGTTTTCTTTGGTAAGTTTAATTGTTTTCTTAAGTTATCTTTTATTTGTACGCCTAAGTTGTGCACTCGTTCTGGGTTAACAGAAAACAATAATGTAGAAAGATCTAAGGTTGATGATCCACGGTTGATTAACACAAAACGTGAACCTTGTATTGGATCTTTTACACCATCAATAAAAGTAGGGGGTGCAATATAAATAATTTTAGAGTTGTCAGCTACGCCTGGATCAAGCTTGTAAGATAAACTTTGACCATTTGCAGACAAAGTTAATCGTTCTGCTAAAAATTGTGTTTCATAATTTAATAATTTAAGTGCTTCTTTTAATACTTTAGGGTGTATAGAATTTTCTAATATAAAAAAGATGTGTAAAGAAACAGATTCTTTTTTGTATCCTAATGAAGCGCTGGCTTGTGCAATGTATGTTACATCGTGAAACTCAGGAGGTAATTGTTGTACAAGTTGTTCAGCTAAATTTTCTAGGTCTTGTGTGTTTAATTCAGTTTTCTTTGGTAAAGGTAATTGAATATTATCAAAATCAAGAACAAGTAAATGAGTTGATGCTACACGATCTGTCATCAACGCTCGAGGTTCGTTGTTTAACTCACGTTTGAGGGGTCCTTTGTGTAAACACATACCAGCTGAGGCTGCTTTTGTAAGTTCTGTTAATAACTTACTTTGATCTTTTTTGATTGATTTGTGTACTGATGTAAAATTTTTAATCAGTGGATAAGGTGTCACTCCTTGTTTAGATATTTTTTTTGCAAGCTTTTGCTTGGCTTTGAGGAAAACTAGCTCCATGTTTAACTCCTATGTTTTATTTTTTAAATTGTATACTTCTTCCCTGTCAATGATAACCGATGAATCTGCTTCAAAAGCAAGTTTAACTTGTTTAAGGCCTACATGAGTAACAGTTACTTTACATAGTTCCTGATCATCTTGTTGTAGAATAATTGAATCCCCCTTTTTTCTTGTTAAAACTAAATTTTTCATTTGTCATATTGTTGACTATGTCCTCCTTCTGCGTCAAGTGGTAAATCTGAACACCAAAGAGGAGGTGTTTTCATTATATCTATAATTTTGTTAAGTGTCTCGTTTGGATTAATATTTGACCCAATAGATATAATCTCATCATGGACTTGTAATACAACTGATACTTCAGGCATTCGGTGCACAGCTAACATTTGTTCAACAATTACGGCCCGGGCTAACGCTTGTACTACATTTTCTACAAGGCGTGCTCCATATGTTTTGATCATTGTTTTACCTGAGTTATACATATGGTTGCCATTTTCATAAATAAGTCCTGGATAATTTAAATGCATACCATTTGGCAGCTCAATAGCTTTTGATTTAATAAACAAAGGTCCATAAGGAACTTTGTTATCTTTGTTAGTTACAGCCATAGTAAATAAATGATATTTAAATGCATTCCACAGCTGTGGTATGTTGGGGTACATAGCTCGATATTGACTAACAATTGACATAGCAGTGGTTTCTGTAATGTCAACAGATGGACTACCAACTTTAAGAGTGTACTTAAACTTTTCATGGCCCATACCATAACCCAGCCCTAAAATAGCTGTTTTACCAACATAACGTTCTAGTTTGTCAGCTTTTGTTACAGGTTTTCCATAAATTTGAGAAGCAAATTCACTGTACACATCACGGCCAGCAGCAAATGCGTTAAGTAAATCTTGTTGATTAGACAACCATGCAAGCATACGCGCTTCGATGTTTGATAAATCAGCAACAAACAAACGTTGTCCTTCAGGTGCTGTGAGTGCTTTACGTAAAACAGATCCTCTGGGCAAGTTTTGTAAATTAAGGCTGTCTGTACCACCGAAACGACCGGTATGTGCTGCATAATATCTAAGTGGTACTGGAAATGTACCATCAGGATTAATGTTTTCTAAAAACCTTTGTGCGCGTGTTTCTTCTAAGCGTGACTTTACAGCTTCCCTGGCGTCCCATAAATGTTTGTACTGAGGATACATGTTTTGCATTTGTATATATGCAGAATCTGTTTTACTAAAAGCAGGAATTTGTTGTCCTGTATTGGGGCTTTTCTTTGTTGGTACAGTAATGTCTAAGCTTTCTAAATGTTCAGCAAACTTTTTTTGAGATGCAAGTACATCTCTTGTTATGCCAGATTTTTCAATAAGATTTAATGTTCTTTGTTTAGTTTCTTCTTTATGAGTTATTAAAAGTTCACTATTTAATGTAAGTTTTGGTTCAACAAACATACGACAAGTAAGATCAATTACATCAAGCTCTTCCTGAGGGTAGGTTTGTATAAATTGGTTAAAGATTGCATAAGTTAAATCTACGTCTTGTATACAATACCCTCCAATTTGTTCGTCTAGTTCTGGGCTTAAATCACGTATGCCTTTTGCATTAATTAATTCTTCTCCTTTACGCATAGTTTTGTCATCAGGGAACACACGTTCAGCAGTTGCTTTTAAAGATGCAGATTGATTTGGATACAAACCCCGGGCCATAGCAGCTGTGTCATAGTAATATGCTGGATACAAACCAAGATGCTGCGTAAGAATGTATGCATCAAATAAAGTATTATGACAAATTACAGCACAGTCTTCCCAGGGAATTTCTTGTAATGCATCTAAATATTCATCTTCACCAAACCATTCTGTAGGTTCATCATTAAATTTAATACCTACGCCCCAGATTTTAAATTCTGGGTGGTGTACATATTGCAATGTAGTCTGCTTTGATAATGAAAGTTCAGTATCATAATAAGTTTCAAAGTCTAAATAAACTTTATTCATGTCAGTCATAGTTTCTCCTTAAACTTTTGCATTTGCATGCACCATTGTTCATATTCGTTTTTCTTTGCTCGTTCCCAACCAATTTGTTTACTATGGACCATATTAAAAGCTATGCCTTTACTAACTAATTTCCATTGTATAAATGGTAGATCGTTTGGATCTAAATATCGGTAGGGGTGTACTGGATTACGTTTTACGTAAACTTTTGACATTGAAAATCATCCATAATTTTTAGTTGACATTCATCCTGAATGCTTTATGTTTTTTAAGTATGACACAATTAAGTGTTATATAACAATAAAGGTGAAATTATGGCTACTTTTTCAAGTGACATGGTTAGTGGCAATCAATCATTCAAACCGTTTCCAAGTGGAGCGATTGGTGTTAGATATGCTAAATTTAATGTAACTGCTGCACCTAATGCTGCTGATGTTTACCAAATGGTAGATATCTTTGCTGGTGAAACTTTACATGACATCAAAATCAAATCTTCTGATTTAGATGGCGCTACTTCATTAGTATTAGACGTCGGTGACGGGTCTGATTCTGATAAGTATATTGATGGTTCAACAATCGGCCAAGCCGGTGGTGAAGATCATCAAGATGCAAATATGGCACCTGTAGAGTACTCTTCAGATGATACTATTGATATCACCTGTCAAGTAGCTCCAGGTAGTGATGTTGCGACTGGCACATTAGAAATGTGGATTTACGTATCGTAAATTAATTTTTAAAGGGTTCCTTAATGTGTAAGGAAGTTAAGGAACTCTTTATTTACGCCAGTCTGGTTGATATTCTTTCCAACGTATCGTTGGTTTACTAAGGTCAAGTTTGTAAAACTTCATTGGTTTTTTCTCAACTACAAGTTTTTCATGGACCATAGTTTTCTTCATAATAAATAAAGTAATTGACGCACATAAACCACCAACCATGGCAGCAGCCATGCCGCTGAATGTGCCGTAAAAACACACCATAAGTGTGACGGTAATTAGTACGTCAACAAAAATATCATTACCAATAGTCTTACGACCGCCAGCTTTAAGCGCCAGCAGCAACAGACCTAGCGCGCTGAAAATGCCTATCCATAACATTGTTTTTGTCCCTCCACATAAGATATGCCATATAGGCAAATTGAATTAGCTCAATGAGAATCCATAGAGCGGTTGTTGCAGATGCGATAATATTACCCATCAGTTAGTCTCCACAATAAATAAGCAGTACATCCCATAGCAACTAGGATGCCTGCTAGCATAATAAAATGATGCAGTGATGTTGCAATGGCTAATAAGCCAAGAACTACTGCACCTCCAGTTAGAACAGATACACCAAATTCTTTAGCGTGCTGTTCAAATTTCGATGATTTCACCATAAGGCGCTTCTCCTTTTTCTGTAGTTACCCAGAGAACTGGATAAGGGGGTTGATCTCCAAAGTCGTCTGAACCTAAGTCAGTGAGATACACTAACGCAGCTACACGTGGGTGTTTTTCGTTAATGTAATCAATAACAGGACTAAACATAGTTCCGCCTCGACCCTGGTACTCAACTTTGAGTGGTAATGATTCACGTGTGTATTCATCATCTTTGTGAACTTCAGTATCACATTGAATAAAATGAATACGTTCTGGACTTAGATCACGTAAAATATGAGATGTTTCACTGGTAAAAGTTTGTAATTCTTCATCACTTACTGAACCAGATGTATCAACTGCAATAGCAATTTCTTCAAGACAAGGGTTGTACATAGAAGGAAGATACATACCTTGCCAGATAAAACGTCGGTTAGGTCGTATCCAACTAAAGTCAGAGTTAGTGTTAGCACGCAAGAATCTTGCAAGTACTGCACGCCAATCAACTTTAGGTTTTACAATATCTTCAATAAGAGTATCCATGTTAGCAGGTAGTTTGCCTTGTGCTCTTGCTTGTTCAGCTGCTTGTTGTATTGCAACAGTCAGTTGAGATTCAATAGCACCAACAGATTCACTGGATCCTGCATCGGGGTGGTCTAGAACATCGCCAGCACCTTTAGCACTCAACAGGGCGCCAAAGCCCTCTGGAGGTTCGGGCAATATACTGTATACATGCTCGGTAGTCATGTCGGCGTATTGTTCATCGAGAAGACCACCCGATGGAAGAATAAAAGCATTACTTTTAAGAATAAGATTAATAACGTAATCTGCAGCTACATTCCATTTTTCTGCATGGCGTTCTTGTCTACGTGTGTGATGCATAAATACAACATGCATAACTTCGTGAGCAAGAAAACCTATACGTTCTTCGGGTCTAAGTTTTTCAAACCAGATAGGATTGTAAAACAAATGTTTACCATCAGTGGCTCCCGTTTCAATGTCATCACGCTCTACAGGTTTGAGCCTAAGACATAAAGTACCAAAGAATGGGTTGTCAAGAATAAGACGTGCGCGTGCACGTACAAAAGAATCATTCATAAAAGCTCCTAGGATTGTAATTTACGTAATAAAACTTGCGCTTTACGTTTTTCAAAGTTATTCATTTGTTTTTTTGCAAATGCAATAAGCTCTAAATCATTAGATTGTTGAACATCCATATCTTTAAATAATTTGTTTTTATCATAATATTTAAATCGATGGTCTTTTTGTTGAGTTTTAAATACTTTTTTCCATTGATTATTAATATTTTGAAAAGAATAACCATAATGTTCATAAGTGTCTTTATCTAAATCAATAACTCCTTGAATATCTTGTTGATATACAGGTAAAAAATATTTAGGTACATACTTATACATGGGTTGTTTACCTTCAGGCCAATCTTTTGGTCTGTTTTCAGGGTGTCTTGAATAATAATGATCTGGGTGTTGATCTTCCCAACCATCTCGTACATGACCTGAACCAATATGTGCGCCCCACGCAGCAGTAGTTCCATAAAGTTTAGAACATAAATACACAATAAAAGGATCTGGTGAATGTAAAGTACCATTCTTGTCTGTATATTGCATTGGAATATGCCATTTGTAAGAATTTATAAAAGCAAAACCTGTACCACCGCAAAAGCTATAAGCAATAAAAGCACCAGGATCAAGTAATCGCTCTGATGATTGGTAAATATTTGGTTGTTGTGAATAACCCATGTTAGTCCTCTAGTAAGTTTGCAGTTAATAACACTTCATTAAGTTCTTGTTCTTGAACTTCAATGTGTTCTCGTTGTTGCTGTTGTTTAGCTTTACGCTCTACTTTTTCATAAACTTTTTGCACATACTTATCTTCTACAAGATCTTTAAGTGCAGGCCAAGCTTTGAGCGCTTGGTTAAGTGTTGAAAATGGTTCAATAGCTTCTTCAATTTTGTTGACATATTCACGTTGACCATCACGACAAGCTTCATTGTGTTTATCAACAGCTTCACACTGTTGTACAAGAAAATGTTCACGTGGCAAATGCACAGAAAAAGTTTCATATCGTTCTGTTAAGAATTTTGGAACTGTAGTGTAAACATCAAATGGACATCGATATGTTGTCTTGATGTGATCTTCAACTCCATTGTCATCTTCTACAATTTTAGTGGTGTGGATATCAAGTTTGTTGACTTCTTCTACTTTGTCAAAATTAATATACGCACCACCAAAATGATCTTTTGCTTTTTCTACAAAATTAGGAATTTTGTTTTTAAAAGTTTCATTTACCCAAGTATCTGCACTAGGAAAATCTTTGTAAGGATTAACCTTTTTAAACTTTTCTCGTGCAGTGGTTCTAATTTCGCTCAACAAACGTCGAGACATTCTTACTGTAGCCATAATTACCTCCTATAGAACTACGTTAGCATTGTCGACAATCCACTTACGTAGTGCATCGTCGGATTTAAGATTTGGATCAACAGCCAAACAACCTTTGACTAAGATCACTTGAAACTCAACTGGCAATTTAGTGTTGAGTGCCATAATGTTTTTCATCAACTCAGGCTTGGCTCTAGATGCAACAGCACTAGATAATGCATACAAGATAGCCGGATTGTCGTTTTTCTTGTAAGTTGTTGGATTAGCCAACAGCTTGTCAATATCAGGGAGTTCGTCAGCAATTTCTTTGTATGCAATAAACTCACCAGCTGGACCGTCGCCGACCAATGATGAAATACCAAAGAACAACGAATCATGGTCGACGTTATCTGGTTGAAATTTAAGTTTTTTGTCTACAAAAGACCAGGATCTGGGTGTAGGAAATGCATAATCATCAGCGCTGAAGTTGTACAAAAGGCCCGGTCTGTATTGTATGAAACCAATAACTTCTGGGTTGATATTGTTTTCATAAGCCCAAGCAGTCCAATCATCTAGATTAGCTTCGAGTTCGTAATGAGCAAGACGATTTCTTACAGGCGATGGCATTTGATACACAGCAGCTGCATCGGTTAGTCTGTTACCTGCGGCAATTACAGACCAGCCTTCAGGTAATGTGTAATCACCAATTTTTCTAGTCAGCAAAAGTTGTAAGAAAGCATTCTGTGTTGCAGGTGGCGCTGTCGGTAACTCGTCAATAAACAAGATACCTGTATCACCATCGCGTTGCGCGATTGGAAACACATCAGGAACGGCCCAACGTGTAAAACGTTCGCCTGTTTCTTTTACAGCTTGGATGTGAGGCACGCCTCGTACATCGACTGGATCAAACAAGTTGGCACGAAAGTCAATCAACGTCATGTTGAGACTGTCAGCTACTTGTTGTGGTATTTCTGATTTACCAATGCCTGGACCACCCCAGATCATTGAGTTGATGCCAGCACGCATATTTTGCTTCATTTCTGACATTAGATTGGTGGGTTTGATTGAGTGCATAATTAATCCTCCATGGTTTCAATCGGTTCTACATTATTTACTATAAGATTCTTGCCTTGTGTGATTTGCCCAATAAAAGCAAGTTTAGCTAGAAGTTTATAGTTCCAATTATCTGAAAATTCAGGTGCTTCAAACTCAATAGTTATTTGCATATCTTCAGAATCTTTATGTGCAAGAGTTGCACGCCATTTAACTAACATTATTTACCTCCTTTAATTAATGTTGGTTTCCAATTAGGGTTAGGTTCTTTATCCCAAGGTTCAAAAGTTATTTCATCTTCTTCTTTAGGAGTGGTAAACCATACACCGACATGCAGCGGCATGTTTGTATCAGATTCTGCTGACACTCGGTAGAGTTCACATAACTCTTGAATCTTTTCTGTTATCTGATCAAAAGAATTAATAATATTAGAGTGATCAGTAAAACCTAATGAATAACTTGTGTAATCAGGTAATTCGTCAATACTGCGTTTGCGTTCGACTTCGTACTCTTCAACTGATATTTGTACGTGAAATTGAAATACGTCTGACATGCACACCTCCTGTGTGTTAAAAAGCGGGGGATATTGTACATTCAGGGAATCAAACCCTTATGACTATATAATTATACGCTCTAGTCAATCTTTTCTGGCGTAACCCCTATCCTGCGCGGAATTTAAATTATCAATAATATAATGATACAAACAATAAGCCCTGTTAGGGCAACTCGCATTAGTTCTTCGTGGTTCATGATTCGTCTCCAAAAGCTAAGTTGTGAACTTCTTTAACAAAGTCATAATCAACTTTCTGGGCATCTTCTCTAAGATCGCGCATAACACAAACAGTAGCGAATAGTTGATTCTTAGTTAAATGCGGTTTGTTAGAAGAAACAGTTTCGAGGTCAGCTTGGACATCCATAATTACATCTTTCAATCTGCTCATTTGACCCCCCTGTAATCTACAGTTGTTTTTCTACGTTTGTCGCGTGGATATTCTGTAATCACACGACCGTCTTTATACCAAGTTTGTATTCGACCTGGTCTCACTTCTATTGAGTGTACTTTTTTAGCTAGCTCTTCGCTTTTGATTTCTTCTTTGCGTTTAGCTAACTTTTTGATATGCTCTGGATAAGCCATAAAATACTCCTTTTTTTGTTACCACCAAGGACTATACCAAACTACTTTACCTTGATCCAACCAAGCAAGCGCTCGTTCACAGAATTCTTTATCTGTTTCAAAGTAATATTTAGCACTTTCTTCTTGAGCATCTTGCCCCCAAAAGAAACCATCTTTTGCTTTAGGCAACTGTCCTGAGTGAATTGCTTGTTTAAGATCAATAATATCTTCTCGAGTAAGATACACATCTGAACAATTAAACTCGCAATCTAATACACCTACCGGTGCTTCTTTACCTTGCTTGCTGTAATACAACTGACGCATGTACTCGTTGAGTGATGCGTGTTTACGCCAATCAAATTCTGTAACAGGTTTGTCGTCTTGTTCTTTGTCTAGCCAACCGGCTGCCATATCTAAACCCATAGCACACCTCCAAGTGTTAAAAATTAGGTGGTTCGTTGTGACATAAGGTGAACCAAACCTTTAATGAAGGAGGCATAACTGGAGATCCCCCTCTGTCGTTAGTCAATATACACAGGTGCTGGGCTTTTCATCCCAGCGTGGTCGTTAAGGAGACACCTTCCGTGGTTAACGCTCCACGGACAACGGGCGGTAGAGGAACAGGAGATAACCGAAACCTCTACCCCATTATCGTTAAGCTACGCTTGCGACATCCATTGCATTGTTTGCTTGGGTAGTCATGACGCGTGCACTGAACTTGGAAGAGTCTACGATATTTTTGTAATTCCACTCCGCAAGTCTTTGCAATCTTAACTCGACTTGAGTTTTAACTCTGTCGACTTTAATTGACACATCTTTAAGACCAAAGTCATTATCAATGGTAGCTAACGCTTGAGACAACATTCTGGCTTTTCTACCGAGCTGAAGCATTTTGTCTTCGCGCTCAATCAACCATTCTGGTATCTCTTTGGTTGGATCTTGTTCAGACATTGATTCTTGATACTCGAATACAATGGAACAAAACTCAGCCCATGTTCTGGTAGCCAACTGTAAAAAGTTGATACCAGTTGTTTGTGGGTCAACTTCAAGTAATGGTCGTTGACCAAGAACGATCTGTTCAACCTGTAGGTCGAAGTATTCACGTTCTTTGCTAGCCTTAGCTTCGTCGTCGCCGAAGTGTGGCTCTGTACCGTACTTTTCATTGAACACTTTCATGATACCTCCGATTCTACCGGCGTTGAATGTCGGGTTGCCCTCGAGATCCAACTGATACTTCTTGTAGAAATAGTCAGGTAGAACGATGTCATCTTGCTCGGCTCTGTTTTCAGAACCTACAGGATCACCGTTAGTATCAGGAATGAACGCTGATTCTGGAGTTGATTGCTCAGGAAGCAATTCTCCGTTTTCACCATTCGCCATATCGATTTCGACCTCAACATCTGCTGGGTCAAATATATCTGCACCTTTACTCATGTTTACCTCCTTGTGGTTTAGAGTGTTGGTTTCTATTTGCAATTACTTGCAATACTTCTGAGTTATTCAACTCAGGAATATACAAATAACTACTCGCTTCTTGACGAATTGACTCGTCAATGTGTTTTTCTTCCATATATACCTCCTTGTAATAAAAGAAAGAAATTAAAATTCATACCTCAACGCGGGTTTTGGTACACCAGTCATAAGGCCCATCATCATCTTGTGGTAAGCCTTTGTTACGTTTTTCTATAGCGTTGTGTTCAGTTACACAATCAATACATAATGAAACCATCAATCCGCCGTGGCCATCTTCTACTGCAATAGAGCCGTCAACCAAGATCCATGTATCTTCATCAATTTGTTCTAAATCAAGGACTGAGCCTGTAAATCGAACATCAGGAACATGCTCGTCACATACTGGACAATGTTCGTTCTGTTCGAATGGGCTACGAATAGATGCCATCTTTTGATGTTTAGTTAATTTTTTCAGGTCAGTTAAGTTCCAAGTCA
>VMHT01021967.1_pt1 | contig 21829 bp, 8 predicted proteins | sample 4693611 | NCBI WGS metagenome assembly VMHT01 (sample SAMN12280063, study PRJNA550983) | marine metagenome | isolation source: seawater sampled from same location over 5 years 0.02-0.2 micron viral filtrate | place: USA: collected off the coast of southern California halfway between the port... ...
AGAAGTTAAGAACGATTCTATTGCACCATCTTGCAACACGCCTTTTTTAAGCGCATTATTATTTTTGAATAACTCTTTGTTTTTATTTGCATATTTTCTCCAGCGTTCCTTTAACGCTTCCATTTGTTTTTTTTCTATTTTACCGTTTACTATGTCGTATGGAAAAACACGCCCTCCTTTTTTATATTCTGCTTTATACGCAGGGTTGTTTTCTATTTTAGACAACAATAGTTTTGTCATAGCAGGATTATGAGCAGCTATACTTTCTACATAATACCTTCTGCTTTTGTCAGAGAATACAGCAATAGGTTGATCGTACCTTATAACTTTTTCATTATTCTTTATACCGTCATTGTATCTATTCAAAAACATAAAGAAGTCTGCTGCTACTAATTCATCAGGATTTATATCTGTAAACTTTTTTGTTCTGTTGTCTTTGTTTTTTATACCAGAGGCTTTATTGATAAGTCTACGCATTAAACCAGAATGTATAGTAAAGTGAAAAGTTTTTTTACCATCTTTGTTTTTATTACGTAATGCCATCAAACTATATATGTTGTTATCATGATGCATTATATCGTTTTTGTCTAGCTGTATATCCTCGTTAAATATTCTTTCTACATTATCACCTCTGTTACGCAAACCATTCTCTTTGTTAAATATACTAACACCATCCATATCTACATTATCTACCATAGATAGATAATTAGTCGCTCTAGATGCTATGACTCCATGTGTTAATATTGTTCTTATATCAGATTGGTTACCATGAAAAGTTCCTAAAACTTTTCTGTTGTTTATTTCGTCAGCAAAACCTTTTTTCTTACTGATATGCCTAACCATAAATTTGTTTTTTAAATCTGGGTTACCAAACTTGTTTATTGTATTTTCAAATAATATATCTGGCACCGATTGTCTTTTGCCTTTATATATCATAGTTTGATTAAGCATAGAGTCTATGTCAATTAAAACACCTTTATTATCAGCAGACAATATAGCCTGAAAGATAGCTTTAGCGGCATCATACCTGTCTTTACTACTACCAGGATTTTTATCTTGAAACAAAGTGTTGTATACTCTTACAACTTCTTTTATTACATCTCTATTGTTATTTATTGATTTTAACACACCGTCAACTACACTTTTTTCTACAGTAATACTTGTGCTTTCGTATCTAGTCCAATACCTTTCGGTTTCATTTTGTATAGTCAGTACATTGTGTGCTAATAATTCTATATTAATACCTTCTATTGGTCCTTTTAATTCAATAAGCTTTGCATTTGTAAGCACTTGATCACCTCCATATACTCTATCTAATACATTTACAATAGCTAAAAGATCTTTGTTAGTTGATCTTCTTACTTCATTAGCAAAGTCCATTGGGTTTTCTTTGGTTGCTTTTGCTAAAGACATAAGTGCTGCCAATACCTTTTTAGCGTCTGTTCTACCCTCTTCCTCTACACTATTGTTATGCACTTCTACAAGTTTTCTTACAAACAATGATGTTGTGCTTGGTAGTCCTATATCTTTTTCCTCTATAGCGTTAATATCGTTTGGTATTTCAGATTGATCTGTAATGTCTTCTTTTAATTTCAAATCTATACCCATTGCTTCTAGTTGCTTATCTAATACAGTGTTCGCTTTTTTTAATTGCTTTGGTCTTTGTATTTGTGCGATTACTGCTGCTATATAGTTTCTTGTTCTTTGTACATTCTCATCTTTGATAGATAAATTAGAGTCATCGGCAATAGCCTGCATAACGTTATCTGTTATTTCTTCTACAGTTCTGTTTGCACCTATATATTCAGATATATAAAAAGATACTGCAGAATAAGATGTGTTTCTTGTAAAAGGTTTTTTAGACGCTTTACCTATTGGGCCGTAGGCAGAGTTACGCATTCTAGGTAGTGTGCTCCTGTCAGATCCAAAGTTAAGTAGTACAGCTTTCATAGCATTTTCTAAATCTAAAGAAGCTATATCTTTAACTGTTAGGTTAAGTATTTGCCTAGCATCTTCATCATTAGTTAGATTTTTTACTTCTTTGTAGAATTTTATAAGATCTTCTTCTAATCTTTTTTGTGCAGCTGAACCTTCTATTACTGCATCTACTGTACCTCTTGAATATGCTTCTAGAGTTCTTGTAAATGTTTCTTCTAGTACATGTGCTTGTTGGCTAGCCCTTAATTCAGTTGCTCCATTTGCTTTTAACTGAGTCCTTAAAGATATAAACAAGTCGTTGATTCTTGTATTATCTTCTTCTTTAATAGCTTGACTTAAATTATTAGCAATACTTATTATGTCATTTTCTGACATACTATCTGTATTGTTTACAATATTTCTGTAAAACTCACCAAGTGTAGCCGTTCTACCTTTGAACCTCATAAGTATTAGTTCTGGGTAGTCTTGTTTAGTTTTATTATACAAAGCAGATTTAGGTAAAAGTTTCTTAATTCTTTTCATTAACGGAGTATCTTCCATTAATCCATAATATATATGTCCTGCTTCGTGTATAATATCTGTTTGCGCTACAGAATCAATATTTATAAATAATGTAGACCCTATGGCTAACGAAGATGCTTCTTGACCATAGCCATCTATAAGCTTACTATATGTAAGAACACCAACTGCTGCTGGAAACTTTTTATCAACTATCTTTTTTAATATTGCATTTTCTCCTATACCTGCCCCTTGCCTGTACAAAGGGTTACCTGTAAATTCAGTAGGAGTAAAAGTGGGTAGGTCTTTTTGACTTCTAGTAAAGAACTTAATTATGTTTTGTTTTGCTTCTTTTACTCCTTTTACTAATCTGTCTATTGTACGCTTGTCTTTCTTTTTTGCCTTTCTAGTAGGGCCTTTATCTTGATAGAATTCTTGCGCTGTTTGTTCTAGTTCACCTATAACAGTACCATCAGCTACTACTTCTATTTTACTTTCATATAAAGGGCCATTGTTTTTGAACTGAAAATATAATTTACCATCTACTTCAACTACATTAGGTTGACCAGCAACAGGACTAACTAAACGTAGTGTTATGTTTTGTGCTTCTCTTGTGTATTTTTGTATATCTACATTTCTTTTTGCAAAGAACTTTATTGTATTACCAGCCGCAGCTTTAATTACATAACTGAATGCTCCAGCTTGTTTTCCTATTAGTTTAGATATAGATGCAACAAAAGGCTTAATCCCTTTTCCTTTTAAAGCTTCTTCTGTCTTTTTATATTGCTCAGATTTAGGAGCTACGGTCGGTTGGTCTTTTTTTTTTACGTCTTCTTGAGACTCTTCAGTGGTTGTTTCTTGTTTTCTTGCGTCTTTCCTAATTGCGCCTGACACATCCCTATTGTTAATTGTGCCACCCCTGCCAGTTCCTTTTATTTGTTTTGCAGCCTCTACTGATATATCTCCATTTTCTAAAGCTTCAATTAGTTTGTTTTTTGCAGAAGGTGTTATTTGTTTGTTAGTAAGGTTGTTTATTTTTTCTACAGTTTCTTCTACTTCTTGTTTTACAGCAGTAGCTTCTCTTTCTGATGCGGGTTTTGTTACTCTATCTACAACTCCTTGAACACCTTTTAAAGCAGCCGTACCTACATCTTTAGCAGTTTGCACAGCTTTTGTACCAACCTCAGTTAAAGTTTGTCTAAGTGTTTTTCTTGGTTTTGCCGCTTCTTCTTCTTCTGCTTTTTTTTGTGCTTCTTCTGCTTCTCTTTCTTTTTTTTGCTGTTCTCCTTCTTGTGTAAACTTTTCAAAATCTGTCTTTTCTAAACCTTTTTGTTTAAATCTTTTATCTGGTTTTCCTGTAGATTTAGCAACTCTTCTGTTGTCTATCTGTGCAGTATACAACTGCTCAATAGCATCGTTTAATTGCTGCATTTGGTTTTCAGCCTCTTTTAAAGCTTCATCTCTAGCTGCCTCCTCTACCTGTATAGCCTCTTCTAATTTTTTTGGATCCTTTATATTATTTTTTAAGTTTTCTATTCTTTCACTATGCTTTTCGTTTACCCTGTTTATATCTTCCTGCAAACGTGTTCTTTTTATTTCATTGTAAAAAGCTTGTTCGGCTCCAGCTTCTGTTAATGTTGTGTTAACATGATGTTTCGCATAATCTTTTTCTGCTTGCTCTATCTGCTCTTTATATTTTACACCTTGCTCCTCTGTTATAATACCGTCAGCAACATAGTTATCAACCACCGACATTGCTACAGAACCATCTCCACCATAATGCCATAATTCTGAAGCTAACATATTAGTAACAGTATTTTGTAATGCTATATCTAAATCTGCATTTGGATCCTTCATAGCTTCCCTAAAAATATCTATAGCATTGTTATACGCATCCGCTTTTTTATCTATTTGTGCTTGTCTTTCTGCATGAATATCAAAATAACCTCTTACCTGACCCATCGCTCCACCTAAAGCAAGTCCTGACCAAAACATTTTTCTAAGCTCTGGTCTTTTTTCTCCAAAAGGAGCCTCTCTTAACCATTCTGTCATTGGTTCTGCATCTAAACCAAGTGCGTTTTGTTTAGCTTTATGTTTTATCCATTCTTGATAAACCTCTTGATAACCTTCAGTTATACCTTCTATTCCTGCATATGGTAATGCCTGTCCAGTTGCTTTAAGAAATTGTAGTGTGCCGCCTCCAGCTCTTCTTGCTACATTTTGTATAAGTCCTTGTGAAGTTACGCCTGGCTTTGTTTTTGCCACAGGAGACTTTAATAATCTTGACATTATACCCCTACCTGCTCCTCCAAATAAAATCCCATATTGTAAAGCATCAACATACCAATATCTTAAATTGTCTTTAACTACACCTGATGCGCTTTCTGCTGCTTCTTGTGGCGTAAACATTGATTTTCCATTTTCATCTGTCATGTTTACTAATTCATCGTAATGCTCTCCTGCAACCATTGCGCCTTCTGATAAATTTGCTAATAAACCACCACCCGTAAAACCAGTTAGATTTCTTAGTAATGTTTTTTGTACTCCTTTTTTACCTAAGTCCCTACCTAAGTATTGTAACAATCCTGAACCAGCTTGACCTTTAGCTGCCGACCCAGTAACACCTTTACCCATTGTTCCAAGCCTTCCACTTTTCTGTGCTGCTCTAAGTGCTTTTGTGGTTCCTCTAGCTAAGCCTAATGCTCTAGCACTACCTACAGCTATTCTAGCCCCTAATGTATATGGAATGAAAAAAGAAAGTGCGTATGGAAGCTGCTGGGATATTGATGATGACCAAAACTCTCCCTTAAACGTATCCTCCCAAGTAAAATCTTTTAAGTCTTCAGATAAAACTAAAAGGTTGTCATTTTGCAACTGTGAACCTTTTTTCTTAAGATAATCTCCTATTGATGTGGTTCCGTCTGTTTCTGATGGATTAAATTTAGCATTAATATAATCTAAAGTTTGGCCTGTTGATTCTATTAACATTCCTGTCCCTGACCATATACTCCTTTTAAATCTTTCTCCTGTTGACCCTATCAAAGCGTTTGGATCAGTTATAATTTGTTGATTTGGAACCTGTGCCATTCTATTGAATCCTGCATACTGATCATCTATTTGTTTTTGTGCTGCTTGCTGCTCTATATATCTGCTAAAAGTTTGCTGATCTGCTACGCTTAATCCTTGACCAATATTACTTTCAATTACGCCTGATATACCAAGAGGAGTCGTTTCACCCTCTGGTGTATCTGCCATTTGATTATCATATAAAGAATTTATTTCTTCACTAGGAGATTGTGGTTGTGGTCCTGATTGTATTTGCGTCACATTACCCAGCAACTGATTTAATCCTGATGTATAATCATTATTTTCTGCCATTACCTTCCTTTTTGATATTTAATTATTTGTTTTGATAAATTTCTTCTTTTTTGAAAGTCAGCTTCGCTGTACAATGTTCTACTATATTTATTATAGTTACCTGTTCTTATTGATTCTAACATAGCAGCGTAACTCTGATTACCACTAACCAAACCTTCTTTCAGTGCCATTGTTGAGTACGCCATATATTCACCAGGACCGTTTGCTATTCTTTTTTTGTTTGGGTCTTGTTCGTTTGGCGTAAAGTCAAATGGGTACTTTCTTTCTTGTTGCGAATCTACGTATAAATCTGACATTATCAAAGGAACTGCTTGTTGAATTTGCACTGAAGGTACAGAAGCCATAGATAGTCCTACTGTAAGCTGCTGGTCATATCCATTAACTATTTGATCTACACTCTTCTTGTCAGGCTGACCAAGAGCTTTTTGTAATCTTTCCGTATCTACTTTTCTTTTTGCTTCTATTATTTTGTTTTGATCTCTTCTTTGTTCGTACGTTCCTTGATCCATTAATACTTCTTCTAAATTTTCAGTATCTATTTGTTCGTTTATAGCCATTTGGACAGCTGGCATTTTCATATCTACAGCTTTATAATAATGATCATCAGCAGAAATCATATCATCATCTCTAAGTTCTGCCATCAATACTGGCTCAAATACTACATCCTTGTATTCTTTCGCCATCTTTTTTCTATCATCTTCATTAGTTACATCTGTCAGCAGTATGTCTTTTCCATCCGCAGATTTACCACGATAACCCACAAAGAATCCTTCTAATACTAAATCATCCATTACCGCATCTTCTCCAAAGAAATCTTCAAAACCAGATTCATTAGATCCGTCTGTGTCTTCAGCTAATATTTTTCTACCACGTGAATCAAACATATCGGTCATCTGAACATTATCAACAGTTCTATCACCTGAGTTGTATCTATAATTTTTATCATCTATTTTACCAAATATAGCTTTAGCAAGTTTAGTTTCCATGCCTGATTCTGAAAATACTTTAGTTCCAGAAGCTACTTTTCTACCTTTAGTTAAGGCTCCGTAGTAATCATCAGAATAATCATGTGTAGTTTTTGAATTGTCAACACCTCCAAACTTCGCCCAATTTTGATCAATACCTTGTTTTGTAAAATATTTATCATAAGTAAGTCCTTCATCTAGATTAAATGTATTAAAAAATTCTTTACCAGTAAATGATCCAGAGCTTTCTAATAATTTTTGTATTTCTAAAGATGCATTTGTATCTATCTCCTGCATTCCATATAAAGCTTGACCACCAAAATAATCTACACCGTCTAAAGTAGTTGTCTTCAATTCTCTTCGTAAAAAGTTTCTCATGTCGTCTCTTGTAAAGGCGTGTTGATTTGGATCTAAATTAGAATCCATATACATATCTGCTAAGATTGATTCTCTTTGCCCATCTATTAAAGATTCTATATTTACTCTTTGATTTATTTGTTCTCCTTTTTGAGCTACATCTAGATAATCTGCCCTTCCCCCGTTAAACACAAAAGCGTCAGTTTTTCCTTTTAAATAGTTGTTATATCTGTCTCTTGAACCTTGTGTTAAAAATTGTGCATTACCTTCTGTATCTAAAGCGTATGCGTGGAATCTTTCTAAAGATGCTTTATTTTTATTTACTCTTCTAGATACTGGATTGCTTTGTAACTTGTGCTGATATTCAGCTAATAAATAATCTAAATTACCATAAAGCCTAGCGTTATCTACAGAACCATGTTCTCTTAATAAATTTTGTATATCACCCCAGCCAGACAATTCGTTATGCCAATTTCTAAAATCATCTACATCTTTTTGTCTAGAAAAATTATTTTTTGTATATAAATCTGATTGCGCTGCTTTTGACGCTTCTATTAATTGATTTTGTATAGCTTTTTGCTTGTCTGCTTGCTGCAGTTCCATCTGACGCTGTTGTTGTTGCATTTGCAACTGACGCATCTGATTTTGCTCTCTTTGTTGCTGTATCAGTCCAGCGTTAGCCATAGGGCCTGTTAATGCTTTAAATAATGCGTAATCCATATTATTCTTCTGTTATGTTTTGATAAGTTTCGTTCTGTTTAAATGTATCTTGATTTCTTAATCCTATTATTGTATTTGGATTAAAAATATTTTGCATACCTTGATTTACCATTTTATTCATAATAGAACTAGTGTTCATGTTTGAATAAGAATTCATAAGACTTGTAAAGGCAGACCCTACAAAACCTGCAGCTGCCTCTTTCTCTTCTCTTTGTCTTGCCATATCCTCCGCTCTTTGTTGTTCTGACCTTTGTAAATCAAAGTTTTCTTTAAACAACATCATTTTTTCATATTTGTCTTGATTTGCAGATTGTAGCTCTGCATCTTTCGCTGCAAAGTCTAATAGTGCTGACGATCTTTGTGCGTCTAATACACCGCTTTGCGCTAAAAATCTTGCTCTTTGACCTCCCGAACCTCTTACAGCATTTTCCAAACCTATTTGATATGCAGTGTCTAATTCTTTTCTAAACTCTCTTTCTTGATCTGGATGAAACCCTCTCTTTGCTAATTCTTTTGTTTGTCTTAAATGTTGCATAAACGTAGGTGACAATTCAGGCATTGCTTGAGGCTCTATTTCTTTCATAGCAGCTTCCATGCCTTTTTTACCCATAATGTATGAAACTATTGCACCTGGTCCACCTACAGCATCTAATAACGCTCCCGCGCCTTGTAATAAATTTTTACCTATAGCTCCAGCTCTTTGCAAATTGGTTATCTCTCCCTCTGGTTTGTCTCCCTCTGGTTTGTCTCCTGAAGTTACTGGTTGACTTGTTCCATTACCCCCATCAATATCTATTGTATCTGGTATACCATCATTATCCCTATCATTAGGATCAACTCTTGCCTGGCTAGTTCCATCACCAGCATCTATATCTATACTATCAGGAACACCGTCCTTATCTTTATCGTTTGGAAGAGGGGTTGGACCTAATTCATCATATACATCATAAAGTTGTTCATTGTTGTATACTAAATTTTGTGATTTAGTACGAGACAAATATATTTCTTTTTTTTCTTTCTCTGATTTACCTTCTAATAAACTGTTAAAACCTTTTCTATAAGCTTCTCTATGGTCGGTGTTTTCTGTAGGATTTCCACCCCCTAAACGTATAATATCATCTCTTGAATACGCCTTACCATCTACAACATACTGAGTGTCTGTTTGTACCGTTGCTCCTTTGTATTTTGGCAGAGTAATATCACCTTTGTTAGATTGAGCTAATTTATTTTCTAAATCTTTTGAGGGTACAGTAAAGGTTTTTCCCGTATTAAGATTTTGAAAAGTATGATCACCATTTTTTGATATACCTGTAAGCCGAACCACTCCATCTTGAAGATTACCTGTACCGTCTACTATTTCTGATTTTTCTGGATCTAATATAGTGTAATATTTACCAACCTGCATATCACTTACTTCTACCCTTTGTCGGTCTGATTCTTTTGGCTCTGGCTCTGACTCTGGCTCTGGCTCTGTAGCTGGGGTATTTGGATCATCACCCCTTTCTTCTGTTACTACCTCCTCTTCAACTTCTTCTTCAGCCAAAGAAACGCTCTCTACGATTTGAGCTTCATCGTCTAGTATTATAAGTTGATCACTGTCTTTATCATAGCGATATGCTTTAAATCCAGTTTCTTCTTTAGTATCATTTATTAACACAATATCTCCATCATTAAAACTCTCTTTATAATTTTTTGCTTCATCAATACTTGTCAGAAAATGATCCTGCGTTGAATTTTGACTACCATCATCATCATTTATAACTACATTTTCTCCTTCCCCTTCTGCGCCTACACTTTGATCATCTACTTCTGGAACTTGAACGGTCATGGTCTTACCAATAATATTTTGTTCCTTGAGTTTGTTATAATAATTTACGTCTTCCCACCTCATCTGTTCGTTCATGATTTTAGCCCACTGATCGTCAGTTATTTCTGATATATCAGTATTACCATTTATATCGTCAAGACGACCTTCAGCGCCTTGTTTTAATTTTGCTAAATCATAACCCTTTGTTTTGTCAACACCTCCACCACTGTATTTACGTAATGCTTCATCTAGAGTTATTTTGTTTTTTCCTCTATTTCCGTAAATACTCCAGGATTTTACTTTAGGCCACCATAATTGTGCAGCTCTATATCCATCTTCTGGTGTTTTAAATTTTATAAAAACACCTCCATCTGCAGCAACACTACCCATTTCATACTCTATTCCAACTTTATCTAAATAATTGGCATAATCTGTTTTTCTGCCATTAACCATCCCTTTTATGTTACCAGGATTATTATTAAAATCAGCATGAGTTTTATTCACTGGTAAAGGCATGCCTATTGCTTTATATTCTGCGTCATATACGTCTGGTGCTGCTGCCATTATGCCATATTATTTTTTTTCCACTTTTTCATATTCTTTTTTACTACCTTTACTATAGTATCGTCATCCATGTTTGGCTTGAACTGGTCTGTTGCATGATCATATATACCAGCTCCTTTTTTTACCTTAAAACCCATAGTTCCTTTTTTTGTATGCATAGTGCCGTCACTTGATACTGGTATAGGATTACCTTTGTGTGTTTCATCGCCTGGTGTTATTTTACCTCCATTCATTGCCTTTCTGATTCTGTTAGCAGCAGATTTTATTCTGCCTTTTGCTATGTCAAATTCAAGTGCATCCTGATCGTTTACTATTAATTCGTTTCCAGTAAACTCAGCAACAATATCCATTTTTCCACCCTTTTCCATATAATCTCTATAGTTTCCTCCATATTGATTTGCGTATTGTCCTGATCTTTTTTCAAAATCACGAGCTTGTTGTTGTGATAACATGTCTTCTCTCATCTCTTCTACTCTTTCTTCTCTATCTTCTGCTACATCTCTTTGTATACCTGCAACTCTATCAATTTCTTTTTGTTTTAGTTTTGCCGCTTTCTTTTTTGCTTTTTTATTAAAGAAGCTTCCTAATAATAAACTTCCAATTAAAACTACAGGATTTACTCCTAATATAGCTCCTGTACCACCTGCGGCTAGAGAGCTAGTTGCTGGTAGTAGTTTAGATAATTGATGAGCTGCCATCGCTGTTGCACCGATATTTCCATAACTTTCCATTTTAGAGACCTCGTATGGATTATTGTCTCTAGTTAAACCGTATGCTAGTGCTGCTGGTCCTAAATTAAAACTTGCAGCTGCTGGGTTTGAAGTAAAGCTCTTTGATAATGCTCCAGATATATTACTACCTAATTTTTGTACATATGGACTTACCTTATCTGCTATTTGATAGTATTGTAGCCCTTGCGCTCCTTTAGACAGAATGTTATCAAAACCTGTTAATTGGTTTTCTTCTGTCGCTTGTATGTCAGTTATCAACCCTCTTCCTGCGCCTTGATATATGTTTCTTGCTGATTGTGGTGTAAATGCTCCTGACGAATATGGATTGACAGGAACATACTCCATTTTAGACATATCAATATTATTTGCCGCATTTGCATACTGATTTTTCAGTAAACCTCCGTATAGTGATGTTGCGTTTAATATATCCGAATAAGCCATATTTAATAAGTTTTTCTATACTTTGCAAGTATTGCAAAGATATTAAATTTTTCTGTAGTTTTTGCACGATATTTAATTTTAGAATACGTTCCACGCGTTCTTCTTATGCTTCTTTCTGTTCTCAGAGGTACTTTTAATGTTCCGTCTGAGTATTTATGTGCTTTTAAACCACCTATTTCAATCCAATCTATTTCGTATACATTTGTTCCTGTTCCAGTTTCTAATGTAATTTCAAGATCAGTTATATTATCTTCGTTCCAATTACCATATACGTTGTTTCCGTCAGTGCCTTCAACTGATTTCATATCCCACTCTAATATTACAAAATCATTATCTATTGCTGATCCTGGGTCTGGTAAATCTAATTTTCTTGATGTAGAGAATCCTACAGTTTCATACTGACCATTTTCTTTTTTTATTGGATTGTAACCTTTATAACGTAATCTTCCTAACCATGTTTTACTACTGTTAACAGTTCTTCTAATTTTCATACGAATTATATTGTTGTATTTTCCAACAAATTCAAATCCTTTTTCTCCTTCAACACCTCTTTGACTGAAAATAAGAGTTTCATCTATTATTGATGCTTCAGCTAGAGAATTGTTTGCTTGATTTACCAATCCAGCTACAACTGGCCCAGGTTGTTCTAGCCACCATCCTTGACCTCCTGTTCCGTCTTCAAACTCCCATCTGTTGTTTATGACTAACCGCTCTACTTCGTCTAGCTTTCTTGGGTGGGTTTCTCCATATTGATCTGGTTCTACTTGCACACTTATCTTATCGTGCGACAAGTCAGTTGTAAAATCTATGTAGCTATAATTTATATACTCTGGTGTCATAACCATTTTTGCATTGTCAAATATTTTGCTGCTGCTAGCCTCTGAATTAATTACCTTTTGTATATAACTCTCATCTGGAACATCATTAAATGCGGGTATAGCTACACTGACCGCATCATAGGATGTATCTCCCGTAATTGGACTTGCTGTGCTTACTTTTTCCAAAGTTTCATCTCCTTTACCAAAAAAATGTGTTTTCTTATTTTTATCGTGTCTACCCCACATCCATAATTTTAACGGGTCTGTTCTATATTGTTTATATTTTAAATTATCGTAGCTACCAAATACATCGTAAGGATATTGGGTGTATTGGCTTCTTAGTCCTGTTACTGAATTAAAGTTAGCAATTGCGTTCACTCCTATTTCGTTTTGTGGACAAAGTATAAATGTCCCCATACCTCCTGGTATCCACTGCGGTGGTGTTGCGCTATATTTTGATGTAAAAGCGTTTATTGCCTCACTATATACTAATGTTTCAGAAATACCTACAGGTTGGCCATTTGATGTACTTGCCATTACATGATTATCATATGGCCTTGCAAAATCAACTCTAAGATTATTTTTATCACTATAAGAAGAATTATGAAATGTAACCATCAGTTCTTTTGTGTTATAATCAAATATAGACGTTATACCCAAAAATCTTAGTGGATTATCTGCTAAATAGTTTCTACTACCATCTGGTTTTTCAACTGATTTTAAATTACCATATAAAGTGTCGTGAGTTACACCTGAATGAAATGATTGACATGATGTATGTGTAAGTTGTTTCCAATCGTGTATTATGTATTTAAGATAACTTCTTTGTCCTAGCGCATCACCTAATGATATAAGTTTTTCTGTATCATATTTAAACAATCTAGCAAAATTACTATCAACAAAATATAAAGACTTATCACTTGTTGTCACACTAAATCTATGTCTAGATCCAAATTTTGTAGATATATATGTGTGATACTCTATAGTATCTCCTGTTCCAGTAAATAGTGAAGCACCTGAATCATCAGTCAAAACAGACACAGGATTTACAGCTAATTTTGCAAAAGCTGAATCTTGCAACACATATAACTCGTTTTTATAATTTATAATTCTATTTATTTCTCCATACTGACCTTCCATATCATGAAACTGATTTATAGGAAACTGCCTAAAGGCGTCAGATCTTTGTCCTAATATTTTTGTGTTTGAATATGCAATTTCATATGGTAAATTCAGGCTATCATCAAATGTATCTTCATTTACAGTAAGTCCAGACTTAATATTATTTTCTTGTGAGTAAACACTATTGTACAGCCAATCATTACTAAATGGCGGGTTGTTCATATCTTTACCTACAACTGTATCTCCGCTGTTTAAAGTAAGCCCGCTTCTCATATCTGTATTTACAAATGATTCTACTGGAAACACTTGAAACCTTGAAGCAGATTTTTTCATATATGGACTAGAGGTTTTCTGATGAGAATATAAGTTTACAAAAGTATCTCCTCCAAAAACTTTAGTTGAAAAAAAATGACATGATCCATTAAGAAAGCTTGAAAAGTCTGGATTATCATCAGCTTGAACCTTATTAAAAGCTCCACAAGGCATCCATCTAGTTTTTTCTATAGCTCCTTTTGTGTAACCTCCATACGGAGTTGTATATCTTACTATAGAACATAAGTATTTGAAAGGTACTAAGCTTTTTTGACGATTATTAAATGCTAATTTTGGTCCTCCTGGATGTGTTATATCTCCCTGAGTATTAAGCCCTAAAGGGGCAGACCCAGTGTTTTGTCCGCTTACATACCCCCTTAGGTATGATTGATAAGTCCCATCATAATTAGCTGATGTTGTTTGATATGATTTCCACTCTCCATGCTCGTAAAGTGAAGATAAGTCTAGTGGTGCAAACCAAGATGCATATTGTCCTATTTGATCCAAAGTTCCGATATTTTGAAAATATGACTTCCCTGCCACTCCTAATGCGTCATATCTTCTTACTTCAGCTATGTTTGTATTTACCTCTAATAAAATAGTTCTAAGGCCCATTTGCATAGTTGAAATAGTATCGTATGTATAATCTTGTTCTTTTAAACTTGCGTGCTGGTTACCTGCAGAGTCTATAAATCCTACGGATGGGTGTACACCACCGAACACAAAAAAATTCTGCCTGTCTTTAGCATCTGTACCGCTTTCTAAATATCCTTTTTTTACATATCCTAGTGTGTTATTTGAAAATCCATTTACAAAACCTTTTTTCATTCTGTATGAAACACTAAAAAAACCATTAGGAACTATCTCTCCGTCTGTAATTTCTTTTGCATTTGCTAAAGGTAATTGCCACCCATAACTTCTATCTGGTCTAAACGCTGTTGTAGGGTTATTCAAAGTTTTTGTTTTAGCAGCAAAATTTCCACCTGTTAATTCCATTCCTACTCCAAAATAAGGCTCGTAGCAATAATATTTACCTATCAATACCGAATAGTCTTTATCTATTTCTTTTCTTGATGCAAATTGTAAAGCATTAATATACGAAGTATCTGTATGCTCTGGCCTCCAAACAGAATCGGTTTGATCCCCTCCGTCACCCCACTCAAAATTAGAGTCCCTATTATCTGCAGCATGTCTTTTGCTTTGTCCGTTACAATTAGACCAATGTGCATGAGGGCCTGTTGAGCTCCAAGTAAAGCCTACCTGATTTTTATATCTAGTTTCGTCAGTTAATTTTAAAACGCAATCAATTCTTAACATGTCACCGCTTCTGTAACTATACGGTCTTATTCCAAATGCGCTGTCTGGAGCGTCTAAAGTAAACACAGAATGATCAATCATATCTCTGTTTTCAGGTCTTGTGCTTTCTTTTGAACGATCTTGACCGTTTTGTGTAGAAGTAAAATGTGCTTTGTCATAACTTCCAAAATATGCGGTATGTCTAAATTGTCTTCCGTAAGATCCTGGCCCACCTAAATGTACATTTCCACCATTATCCACTGCACCTCTAACTCTTTGAGCGCCATCTCCTCCATATACTTTTCCATCTTCTCTTTCTGGCCAATAAAATATTTTTCCTTCTGTGTTACCTCCTGTTGTTACTTTACCATCAAAAGCACCGCTATCAAAGTCTGCTGCGGTTCCATGATAAAAAGCAAAATGTGAATTTTCTGCCAAACCTAAATAACCATTTAAATAAACATTATATTCTGGTTGTTCTGGGTTTGTTGGAGGTAGAGCGCCACCTGCAGATTGATCATTCCAATCATTTACAAAAACTGGATCTTCATCAAATGCTTCATTATCTTTTAAACTAAACTTAGTATTGTCGTAGCCATATTTTAAACCATGTGCTGCGCTACCATACTGAGCTGTTTGATTTAAAAGACCTTGTTGAACAATTCTTCTGTCTTCCTCTTTTCTTTCTGCCCTTACTACTCTAAATCCTGATATTTTTTTTAATACTTTATATGGGATTATAAATTCAAAACACACATACATATCGTACAAGTAATGAGTGTCTGTATGATTATTTATGTAGTTTGGTGCTTGCAATGTCAAACTATTTTGCCCATTGTCCCAATAAGGTAGTGCTTTTGCTATTCTTTCTGTACCGTTAGCAGGGTATGTATAGTCTCCTGATGTTCCGTTTGAACCTGGAATTAACCTGTCATCTATAGCGTCTCCGTTTGGTCTTAAATAAGGTCCATAAGTTGTAAAATTAGGTGGTGTTGAACTTGTTCCGTTTCTATTTGTAAACCACTCTACATCTGGCGGTGGAACTGTGTGCCCATAAACAGCAGATAACCTATGATCTTTTACAAAATTTAATGTTTTAAAATTTTTAGCCGTTATTAAACTAAGTCCAGGATAAAGTCCGCTGGCCGATAAAAGTATATCTGGTTTTCCAAGAGCCCCATAATTAGTATATACCGTTGGTCTATTTGGAGAATAACCTGCTGCATTTGCAATATTATCTTGCTCTAAATCTAACTGCCTTAATATATCGTGCTGATGTGGAGTTTCTAAATCTCCTATCCATAGAACATTTCCTGGAGCTCCGTTTAAATCATAAATCTGAACTCCAAACCTATAAACATCTCCTCTTTGATAACCTCTTTTGTCTCCTGCTGCGTGAGGATCTTTACTTCCCCCTAATGACATAGATGCTTTAAATACAGGTCCATCTGTTGCGTATGAACCACCAGTTGTATTTGTTTTTACTTCTTTCCCATCATTAGCCGCTGATATATACGGAGAGGAAAATGCATTTTGCGCTTGATCTGCTACTCTTTGTTCTAAACCAAAGGTTACACGACAACCTCCCAAGTTATTTCTTGCATATTCAAAACTTTCTGCTCCTAAAGTCATCCTGTCTTGCAGGTACCTATACTGCACCTCGTCAAAATATCTATTGTCAGCACCACCCTCACCATGTCTTACGTTGGATATAGGGGTTGTCCACATAGGATTGTTTAACGTTCCATTATATTCAAAATGAGCCTTCCAATCGGAAGCTCCTGTTGCGTCATACATTGTGCCAGGGGCTCCTAATAGCTGTCCGTGACCACAGTAATGACCTACATAATCTTGTGTAAAATCTGATATTTCTTGTGGTGTATCATTAGGAAATGTACCTGTTGTTGTATAATGTTTTACATCTGAATCGTTTGTAGTTAACATTGCGTCCAAATAACTAGAAGTCCCCGCCTCTGTTCTCCATCTTAAAACTTTTACATTCCACTCCTTCTCAGATATAAAATTTCTTTTTTGTCTTAAATTAGCCGCAAATAAAATATTATCTTTTATAGCTATATCTTTACAAACATCAAAAGTGTTTGACTCTATTAGTATTTCTTCTAATCCTCTTTCAACTTCATTGTTCCACACTACATGCTGAAATGTTTCTTCTGTACCTGATATTTCATTTCTTGTAACCACAGCAACTCTTGGGGGTTGATTTAAGGTGTCATAAAACAAAGAGTATAATTCTATGAATTCAAAATTATCATCTATGTCTCTAACTTTTATTTGAAATCCTTGTGAACCCACATTACCTTTTGGTCCCCCTGCATAAGTATTAGAATTACTAAAAGAAGCGTCTGTAACATGATACATACTACTCAAAGGAGCAAATGTTGATTCTCCTCCATTTTCTGATATATATTTATATGTATATTGATATACACCAACTGGTAAATTTCCGTGTAGCGTCTGGTCTAATGTAGCTTGTGATGGCTTCATTAGTGGTGTAATATCTAAAGCTTCTACCTCTACATTCCACAATTCATTTTGCTTTAAATTTAACGTTCTAAGCGCGTTTTTATTATCTGTCCAGTATATTCTTTGAATGTTTTCATTTTCTATAATATACTCCATTCTAATTGGACTGTCTATATCCATATTTAAATCTGGATATTGATAACCTGAAGAATTATAACAAACTAATAAATCAGTAATTTTACTTACTCTAAAATTAGAATCAAACTCTACTCTTAAAAAAATCGTTCTATCTATTTGTGTATTGTCACTTGTATAATTTGAATCTCCTACAACAGCTAAATCTGGATTGTTTGTCAAAGGAACTGAACCTCCAAAATCTGGATGGTTTCTTATATAATCAAATCTTCCTACAATAACAAGTATTAATTCGTTACGAAAACTTATGCTTCCTACAATTGAACACCTATTATCTATTTTATAATTGTTGGTAAAATCAGCTGCGTCTGGACCTCTGTCGTAAAATGTTGGGTAATTGCTATTCGCCATATCATTGGCCTGATAAATTGAATGGTTTGCCAAGTCTACAAACAGACTGTTACCCTCTATATTTTCTACAGTAAATGTATCTCCTTCAGAGTTTGTAAGCCTTATGTTTTGCGCATCTGAATAGCTTCCTTTAAGCTGAAACCTTGGATCAAGGTCGCTTACCATTCCTTGTGTAAATCCCTCTGGATTAGATTGTCCTGGTGTAGCAGGTTGATTTTGTTGATTTTTTTTTGCCATCCTATAAGTCTATTAAACCATTGTTGCTTTTTAGTGGAACTAAAGTATTCCACAACTTACCTATTTGTTTTAACTCTTCTGAAGTTGGCATTGCATCATCTCCTCTAGCCTTTCCACATAAATGATACCATCTTCTTTCTAATTCTTTAGTTATATATTGTGGTAGCTTGCCATTGTAAAATTCTACTAATTTCATTTGCCACATTATATACTGTGCTACTGCCGTTTCATGACCTTCTTTTACCATTGGCCAACCTCTAGGGTCAGTTGGGTATGACAAATATACTACAGTTATTTCATCTAAATCATCGTGAGCTACGTTTAGCCTATTGCCATCTATGTAATATCTTAATGCTTTTTGCTCTGAGCTATTTTCTATTTTTCCAACCCTACTTCTATGTACAGAAGATATTTTTAAAATTTCTGCGTTTTTAAAATGGTGGCAATCTTCACCTACCCTAACAGCCAAAACTTTTATGTTTTCTTCTGGTAATACCAATTGTTGATTTCTATATATTCCTTTTCCTCCTGTTAAATTTAGCCCGCTAATTTTTGCATTTGCTGTGTCTGATTCTAGACTGAACCTATTTCCTTTGTGTCCTATTTCCTTAGCTGTAATTGTTAATACTCCAGTAGATGTGTCAACAGAATATTCAGCCACATTAAGAGTTTCTGCGTAGTTAAGAACTGCTGAATTTACTATTAAACCCGTCATTGGCGTAGTGGCTGTTCCTGTAAAACCTTTAAGGTTTTCTAACAAACCATAAGGAGCTGTAGTATTGCTTAACGTTTCAGCTAAAGTTGCACCTATTAATATTTCATTTGGTGCCTGAGCCTTTCCGACATCAGTGCTATTTCTAAAAAACAACTTTGTGCCATTTAACGTAATAGAATCTCCAGAGGTAGGGTTTGCAGAAAAAGTTATAGTACCTGTTGCTTTTGTTCCTGAAGCGTTATACGTTACTTCTTTTTGCAAAAAGGTATCTACACTTCCAATTAGTTTTTCTGCCTCATAAGTCCACTCTATCCAACTACTAATGTGTTTTGAGTATTGTTTTAAGCCAAGATTTCTAGCTACTGTCGTAAATATTCTATCTATATTTATATGCATTTTATACCGATGCTATCATTACTTCTAACTGTTGATTTGCCGCACCCTTAACTTTTAAAGCTGTTGCATTATCTAGTGTACTTCCTCCATTACCACCCTCTACCGTAGTTCCTGTAAATATTATACTACTATCCGCAGCCACCGAAGTATACGCTGCATCTGAGTCTTCGTCATCTAAACCAACTTGTAAAGCGTCTGAACTATCTAGATTTGTTACTCTAATATATTTTACATCAGCCCTTACAAACGCTCCATTTTGCGTATCTGATCCAAATGTAGCAACTTCTGTTAAATTAGTGTTTGCTAATTTAATAATTCTTTTTGAAACATTTGCAATACTCCCGTACGTGTGCGTGTACGTCTGCGCGAAATCAATATCATTAGTTGAGCCATTTGCATGATCCACCGCTAATGCTTCTGTTATTGTAACCGTTAGTGTTTGTGCTGTTAATTCTGTTCCCATATTAATTATTATTTATTATTCTTTTTGTATATCGTAAAGGCATAAGTTTACAACGTTTATATTTTCTTGGTCTTCTCCAAACTAATTTTTTATAATAATCGTCAAATATAGGCACTTTATAAAAAACTGTTTCTCCTTTTTCCTTAGTTGCGTTGTTGTCTACTCTGTAATGGAACGCTCTTGTTTGTATTTTTTGTTCTAAACTTATAAAACCCATTTTGTCTGGCAAAGCAACTTTATGATTTCTATCTACTGCGTCTCTTAATAATATTTCTAAATATTTTGTTATTATTTTATAATATAATTTATAATCTACTTTTTTATAAAAACTAGATTTTATTTTATTATATATATCTTTTAAAGATACGTATTTATCTTTGTACTTGTGCCCCACTTATTTTCATTTTTGTTGTGTCATCTATTTTGTCTGGTACTATTTCTGGCATAGTTTTTAAACTAGGCTGAATTTCAGACTGTATCACTCTTTGTATTAAGTCGCCTACCATATCCATTGGTATAGGGTAGTTTGTCTGATGATCTCTCCATCCTCTTGGCTCTCTAGTACTATCTGCCCCATAGTTATCATGATCATAAATGTTGAAAGACGCTGAATTATACCCAGAGTACCTAGGTCCCGCTGCATTTGTCGGGTCTTCAAATATGCCATGATAAGATGCCTTATACATGTAAAAAACTCTTTCTTCATTTGGCGCATCTAGATTTCCGTGATAGTTTGGGGATACTTGTAAATTTTTTATAGTCAATACCGTTTCCCCGTTACTTCCTCCTATTGTCCTATTGCTTGGGTTATCTGAATTAGGATTAAGTTGACTAAAGTGATAGTAAGGTTGATTTATGTGATTATCAAATTTGTTGTGTATGCAATATTTTTGATCATCATGACTTTTAAAACGTATCATTTCAGCTCTTTGACCCCATCCGTATTCCTGCTCGTTTTCTGTATTTGTCGCTACTACATCATTAGTATAAACTTTTCTTGATAAGAATACACGAGACAATCCTTTTGTGTTTTCAAATAATATTGGCGTTGGGACTACAAAACCTTGAACCCCTTGATTTCTAAAATCTCCTCTTTCTTGTTCGCTTGAGTACAGGTCCTGTCCAAACTGATCACTAACACCTGCGTTTGCCCAAGGTTGTGAACCCGATCCAAAAACTAAAGAACTATGCGGAATGAACTCTATTAACAATTGATCATTACTATCTTTAGGCCAATATTCTAAATATCCTGTTACAGCTGGCTGTGCATGCTGTTCTTTTAAATATAATTTATAATTTTTAATGTAATCCCGAAGATAACTAGCATTACAATTGTATGTATTTAAAGATATTTTTTGATATATTTCTGGACGATCTAGTATACCTCTTTCTAAATTTTCTGCTATTAGTCTAGCCCTGTGATAATGTATCCAGAATTTTATTTGCTTTGTGCTTATACCGCTTTCATCTGTAGCATGCCCTCCATAAGCTATATTTTTAATATTATAAGCTAATTCGTTTAATGTAATCATAAGGCGCAGTTTTAGACAATTACAAAATTACTTAATTTTTATGTATTATACAAAAATAGGCATTGACTATTTAAAGTCTCCGCCTATCTTTGAAGCAGGGAGCAAAAGAACTCTCTTCTATTATTGTGCTGGACCAGTCATAAGACCAACATCCACTTGTGTCATTTTATTAACCGCTATCTCTATTATTTGTTTTTGATAATGCTCTTTGAATGTTAAAGCGGCAGGTATGGTACCAGTAGGGTCATATGTATCACTATCAAATGCATCTTGTATAGATGGCAGGGTTAATGTTGACATTGTCATATGTCTGATTTTATCAGGATTTTTAAAAACCAACCTACCCTCTATCAATGTTGCATCATGTCTAGTTCCCTCTTTGTTGTCTTTAAATGGGTCACCTGTTTCATAGACATAATAGTGTTCCTGTACTGTCACAAGCTCTACATTTATATATGGACTTGTCTTAATATCGTCTACCGTCACTCCAGGGTACACTACGCCATTAT
>VMHT01185525.1_pt1 | contig 21825 bp, 18 predicted proteins | sample 4693611 | NCBI WGS metagenome assembly VMHT01 (sample SAMN12280063, study PRJNA550983) | marine metagenome | isolation source: seawater sampled from same location over 5 years 0.02-0.2 micron viral filtrate | place: USA: collected off the coast of southern California halfway between the port... ...
GAACCATCGCCAACGAAGGAACTTGCCGTCGTCACTCCAGATACTTGTACATTCTGGTTATCATGAATAACGGTGTTTCCTGCTAATTGAATCGCCATTATTTCTTTTAAATCTTAGTATAATATTATTTATAAAAAAAGGGGGGTCTTTCGACCCCCCTCTATAGAACCTTGTGAATTTAGATCACATGAGGTTGTTAACGCGAACACGTCTGTAGTAACGGTTGGAGTTTGTTGTAAGAGCTCCGAGACCTTGGTTAAGACCCTCAGCGAATGGATTAGCAACCATTCCGTAACGAGTCTTAAAGCCGATCTTAGGCTGGAAGGTGTTCTCTCCAACTGCACGTACCATCTGGAGGGGTACATATGGGCAGTAGAACAGACCAGCGTCATAAGGGGAAGTACCCTTATAACCAACAACATAGTACTGTGAAGCAGCACCGTTTGCTGAATAAGGATCGATGTAGACTCTGTAGCGACCGTTAAGAACACCAGCGAATGTGTTACCTGTGTCATCGACATTCAGGTTTGCATTCAGAGCAGGTGTGTAGTCGAGCATACCAGCATGTGTCAGAGCTGAAGCAACGTCAGCGGAGCACATGATGATGTTGCCCTTTCCTCTACGAGTTCTTTGTGCAATTGCGTTAGCATCGCGCTCGATCTGGAAGATCAGACCCTTGAACTTCTCTACACTCCAGCGTCCGTTGGAGTCAACGTCCAGGTCGAAGATACCTGAAGTAGCAGTGTTTGCAGTAGCACCTTGCTCAGCAGTCTTGTAGATGGTTCTGATGACTTCACGGTTGATCTCAGCCAGGATCTCAGTTGAGAGAATGTTGGCGAGTTCCGCTTCAGCGTTCAGACCATGGATTGCCTTGAGGTCCTGTGCGAGTTCTAAGGAGTATTCTGCTTTCAGAGCTCTGCTCTTAGCAGTTACGGTGACCTTCTCGATTGAGAATGCCATTTCGTTGAACTCGTTACCTGATGTGCCGAGTGACTCAGCATCATCGGTACGCATACCCTGACCAACATTGTAGTCAGTCTCAGTTGCGGTTGCGGTTGGGTTCAGCAGACCTGGGTTTGTTCCGCCTTGTGCGGTTGTACCCATACCAACGGTAGCACCGGAGTGTCCGTTGAAGCTGTTGCCAGTTGCATTCTGACCAGAGAATGCGGTATCTACTTCGTCGAAGAAGGTTTCTGGACCGGTTTGATCGTTGTACTTAGAACGCATCGCGAAGATGAGTCCAGTAGGACCAGACATAGGCTGAACGCCAGCCAGGTCATAAGCGACCAGGTTAGGCATAGAGCGTCTGATCAGGGAGATCAGTACGGGGTCGAAACCAGCAACAGGGCCTGCATCAGCAGCACCACCTGTGAATCCACCATTACCTACAGCGTTGGTGGGTTGCTCACTCAGGAATGAACCTGACTGAGAGAAAGCATTTTGCTCTCTTAAGAATTTCTCTTGGTTTTCCAGCAGAACAGCGGTTACAGCCTTACGATGGTTGTCTTTGATTGACTCGCATCCCTCATGCTCAAGAAGAGGGGCCCACTTTTCTACCAGATGCTCTGATTGGAACATTTGGTTTACCTTTAATTGGTTTACGTTTGATTTAATGTTAAATTCAGGAATGCTTGAATGAATTCATCATCTTCAGATATTGATCCATTGAACCAGCGATTGATGCTGGTGATGAATCTACACCCTCAGAAATTGATTCAGTCTTAGCAACGGAAGACTCTTTCTTGGAGTTGAAATATGACTCCTTGAGTGTTTCCAGTTTTTCACGATATTGTGCTTCACTTTCAAACTCTACACTTTCGGCAAGTGAGGCGAGCTTCTCTTTCTGGGTCTGTGCAAGACCTTCAGAGATTTGATCTAAGATACCACTAGCATTGGCCTCGGAGAGACGCTTATTCAGTGAAATATTTTTCTCAAGTTGCTCGTTGAGTTTTGTCTCCATTTCATCAAGTTTATTCGTCATACCGACGAAAGCATCATATTTATCTTCAGGGATTGTTACATAATGTGCTTCAAAAAGTTCCTTCATGCCTGAGAGGAAGCTCTCAGTCATTTCGGATTGAAGTCCTTTTTCAATTGTGAGAGCGTTCTCAGTGAACCACTCATCAGCAACATACTCAAGGTAAGAATCAACTCTCTCGGAGAGTGACTCTTTGACTTCTTTCATTTCTTCTTCGAATGCAACAGCATACTGCTGCTCCAGTTCTTCTTTGATGCCAGCAACCTTAGAATTGATTGCTGCTTCAAAGATTGTTCTTGCCTTCTCTTGGAATTCTTCGGAGAGTTCTTCACCGGCAAGAAGAGCATTGACATCTTCTTCCATGTCATACTCGTCAACTACTTTTTCAGTAGTTGTTGTTTCTTCTTCAGAAACAACCTCTTCGGTTGATTCTTCTGCTTCTGCGACAACTTCTTCTGCTTCCACTTCTTCCTCTTCCTTCATGCCCTTTGGCATAGGATCGGCTTTACCTGCTTTAGCGTTTACAACGTTAGAAACAGTCTTCAGTGAAGGCTCTTTTAACTTTGCAGAATCGTCGTCGGGCTTGTAATTTTGGGGTGTAGGACCGCCAAGATCTTCTACAGAACCCAGCTGGGTTCCTGGATCTGCCATGGTTGGCATAGGATCAGCAGGTTTCGCTCCAGCATTTACAGCAGTTTTGGATTGAGTTGTGCCCGCTTCCATTTCCTGTAAGTTATTGTCACTAGACATTTGAGACTCTCCGATTTTACTTAGTAATAATAGGTACTATATGTATTTATTTAGTATTTTAAAGATTTGACAAGAAGTCATTAAACAGACTTAACTTATGTTCCTCCAGTCGTTTTTGATCGACCAGAGTATTAATCTTTCTTTGGGTCTGTTCAGCGAGTTTTTCTCGAAGAATTCCTCCATCCCAGATCCACTCTTTTCCTTCCATAATCCCTTCAACAAAAGCATCTGGGGCAGAAGGATCAGCAACGATATCAGCAGCTGTTGCTAGCATGAAATCGTTACCAACGACATTGCATCCCTCTTTATTAATTTGGAGAGATCCAATACCGCGAGAAGAAACACCGAGTTTTACTCCCTCATCAATTAAAGAAGATGCAATCTTACCCATGGGTGTGCTAAGAATCTTAGCTTTTCCGATGAAATTAGATCCACTTTCCCTCAAAGAAACAATCTTATGAGAAACACGATCGAGGTTTACTGTTGGGCCATCAGGATGTCCCAGTTCACCAAGTGCTCTACCAGATTGAATATTTGACTCATTATAACGAGCAACTTCTTTACGAAGAGTCTCCATGGGGTACATACGACCATTACGGTTTTTGATGTCTCCTTGAAGAAAAACTCCTTCAATATACAAAGACTTCTTGCCGTTCTTTTGTTCGACAAGAAACTTTACTGATTCTACTTCTTCTCTGATTAGTTTCATGTTTTTATCCTGTAAAACCTACTTTTGCGACTTCTGCGTTACCACCAGTAACATATAATTTATCGGTTGGATATTTTTCAACCAACTCTGAAGTATTAGCCAACATTGTAAAAGAACCGATTATAGAATTACTAGAATCTGTTCTGACAACAACAACAAGTCCAGAAGAAGCTAATACTCTTACAACTGTTGCGTTAGAAACAGTTGTGGCATTACTAGAACCTGCAGTTAGTGATACTTTTTCTGCCAATGGCAAGATACGTGAAGCCATGATTAAGTAAATTACTTTATCAATTATTTATACTAATCAATCCTCAGAACCTTCTGTTTCTGGGGTTTCTTGGCCAAAGAAAGTAGATTGTGCTGCTTTTGGTCTGAAAGCATCTACTTTTTCTGCCGATTTTGCGTATAAAATTTCTTTAATCTTGTCACTAACTTCTGATGGTGATTCATCAGATGCAATTAAATCTAAAAGTTCTTCCATGATAATTTAAGTGTTTATCGAATATATTTATATTTCACCGCCTTGAGGCATTTCTGGAGCCTTGGTAGCATTTGAATCTTTTTCTAAATCTGGTTCCATCACTGGAGTTCCGAGATCCATTCCAGCACCTGACTGATCTAATGGTTGACCCGTTTCTGGATCTACAGGAATGCTAGGATCGAGAATAGTTCCATCAGCAATTTCTTTCTCAATCAGTCTATCCTGCTCAATAATTTCTTCATCCGTCTGACGAAGAATCTTGCGGCGAACATAATCCTGAGAGTAATATTTACCAACATATGGTTCCGCAACTTGAGCAAGAGCCAATCTCTCATTCATCAGTTCTGCATCTTTCAGTTCTGAGAAATGATTATCATAAAGAAAATCATATTGAATATGCTCACTCATTCTATCCCAATCTTCTGGAGTGATGATATTCTTCAGAATAAGTTGAGTCTTAAGCATATCATTGAACATATTTGAGAATCTCTTTCTCAAACGTGCAACAAATTTGGTAAACTTCAGCTCATCTCTCAGAATCTCAGAAGATCTCCCCAAGTTAAACCCACCTTCTCCATCCATTCGTGATGGAGGGACGTTAAGTGAACGATAGAGTTTCTTCTTAAAGTATTCAATATCAGTGATTTCTCCCAAGTTTTGTCCGCCAGGGAGAGTGGAGATTTCGGTTCCTCTTCCACCCTCTCTTCTAGGGAGCCAGAAATCTTCAAGCATAGACATGTACTTTTTGTCATCTCGAATCTCTCCAGTATTTGCATCGTAAACTTGCTTGTTACGATAACGCATCATTACATCACGCAGATATTGTTCTGCTTTTACCTTTGGAAGATTACCAACATCAATATAGAAAATACGACGTTCTGGTGCTCTTGACAATCTATAGATTACTAGACTATCCTCAATCATTCGGAGTTGATTGAGTGACTTAATAGCCTTATGAAGATATGAAAGTGTTGATCCTTTATTTCTATCTACCAATCCAGAACTACAATATGTGATTGAGTCCTTTGAAATTTTAATTCCTTTATTTGATGCCTGAGATGCATATCCAGATGTTCCTGTAGGATACTGCAACTTAGGATTATATGAAAAGTATTCTTCAATTTCTGGGAATTCAAAATCCATAGGATTATCCTTATTTGGATTTCTTAGTAGATCGTTAGGATTATTCTTAGATTTCTTTACCTGACGAACATACCTAATCTTCATTGCGTCAATGTAACGCAACTCTTGAATTCCTTCCTGAGGATTTTTTAAATCTATGACTTTATGATAGAAAAGTCTACCGTCAACATACCAATTCCTATAAATTTCGTGAGCTTTCTTATCAAAGTCAAGTAAGTCTAGAATTGTCTTAAATTCTTCTCTTACGCTCTTCTTTATTCCATCACTAGCATTCAGATTATCCAGATCAATTTGAACTGGAGTGTCATTTGAATCTGATACAATAGCTTCATTAACAATATCTTCAATAGCACTATCACACTCTGGGTGAAGGGCCATTTCACGATATCTTTTGATTAAATCAAATTCAGTTTTGTATACCCCTTCAATATCAACATATGAACCGAAAAATCCAGATGTCAAATAATGGTCAACCCCGTCCTCATTATTTGGAGGAACGGGGGAGACCGCAGAAGGGCTTAAATTATTGTCATCATCTATAGAAAATCCAAAAAGTTTTGCCACTGCTCAATAATTCTATTTTTACTTCTACTATTTATGTATCAAGTTTGATCGGGTACTGCGTTAGACTTACCACCGTTACCATCAGATTCCCACCACTGAACTTGGAATTCTACGGTGAATTCTGAAATAGTATCGTTATTGTCAAATGCAAGATCAATCTGAGATACTGCAGTTGGGAAGCAACCCCAGAACTTATAACCTCTCAAGGAACTCATTTTTTTATCCTTGAAATTACCTCCGCTAGCCGAATCGCTAGGTAATGCTCTACCAAGTTGATAGACGTAAAGTTCTTTCTGATAAGTTGCTGGATCTGTTCTTCCCTGACCAGAATCTGCTGTGCCAAGAACATTGATCCATCTTTCAAATGCTCCACGAAGACCCATATCGGTATCGTTGAGAATAGTAACTGTCCAAGTATCAAAAGTTCTATCTCCAGCAACCTTGAGTTGGCGACCACGGAAAGGAACTTCGATTAATCCCATATTAGATGCTGGAAGAGCAGCAGCTTTGCAGAAGAAGATTCCATCACTCTTTGCCTGTGCAAGATTTGGAGCTACTCCGTCAGGAAAATCTAAATGAACTTCATATAGATTGGGACGAAGACCGCCCCCGTCAAGTTCGCTTCTAAACTGAGAAATTGCTCTCTCCGAAGCATTTGTGGATGAATAAGCTGAAACTGCCATTTTTAGTGACCTCTTGTGTAGTTATTTATTAGGATAATGGTCAAACTGTACCGACCACTTCTTCGAATGATACACCTGTGCGTGTAGCAACAAATGTCAGTCCAATGAAGTTAATTGACCTTGCTGGCTTGATGTAGATGTCAGCAATAAACTCATTTCTGTCGATAACATCGGGTGGATTGTTTGAGTCATCACATACGAGTAAGAAGTCTGTGATGCCTCTCTTAGCCTGAACATCTCTCAGGAAAGGAGAAACGATGTTGACGAATGTTGATCTTGTGATTGAATCGTTGAATTCAAACAATTGAGTGTTTGCTGCTGCTTCAATTGCCTTCTCAACTACGAGGAAGAGACGACGGACGTTGATTCTGTCGAATGCAGAATTATATCCAAGAGCAGTCTTGTCTCCGAAGAGGATGAATCCACCACCCTTATTGGAAATAACTGGATTGACTCTATTCTTGTAGAGTGCATCTCTGTGTGACTGTGGGGGATCATAAGCCAACTTAACAATATTGTTGACTCCACCTCTTTGAACACCTGCGGGCGAATACCAAGGATAAACATTGAGTTCGGTTCTCACCATCATTCCGGCGATGTCTGCGTTCAGAGGGAGATAGATGAATTCGTTGTTAAATCTATCATAAGTATACTTGTAACCACTATCAAATACTCCATAAGATGTTGAAGAAAGTGGTGCGAAAAATTCAAGAACACTGTCTCTAGCATCATCGATTGATGGGCGATTTACAACCGCAGATCTTGGTGGTGAGATACATGCAATACAATCTTTTTTTGCATTTGCAATATCAAGAAGTTTGATTGCCTTTGCTTGAGTTTCTTCCATGGTAGCCAGACCAGGACCCATGATCAAGAAATCTATATCAAATTCATCTCTTTCAAAGAGACTGTATGATGCTGTTACATTTGATAAGGATGTTTCGTAACCACCAATCATAGATGATGGAGTTTCGCTAGCTGCTGTAGAATAATCCTTTCCTCCGACCAGATCAAGATTAAGTGATCCGATGCTGTTGAAAGTTATTCCCTGAACATCTTGACCAAAATCTCCATCTGAAAGACCAACTTCAGTATAAGTTCCTGCATCAAATCCTGAAGATGCTGGATAAATTCCCTGAGTTAAATCAATAGCAGTACCAAGAGACTTGCCAGCATAGAGATATGCTGAATTAAGAGCCAGATAATCTTTGTAGTAAGTTACTACATTTTGATCTCTGGTATCTTTTCCTTTTGAGAGGAATAAGTTCTTTTCAAGAATTTGACCAGCAACACCTGTTACAGATCCTTTATCATCAACAACAACGATATGCATTTGATCGTTCTTGCCACTTCTCTCTCTAGCATACTCACTAGTTCCTGGCTTATCTGCGATATTTTTCCAGGATACGGTTGAATTGGAAAGACCAAGAGTTTGCTGATCATACCAATCTTTTACAGATATTGGAGTAAATCCATCTGCACCATATGCTCCAGTAGCAACTCCAGAACCATCAATTATTGTGACAGTATCAGTTGCTTTGAGTGATAAAGTTCTTGCGTTTTCTTTATATTCGATCGCGGTAGATACTCCAGCGATGCTTACTCTTTCTGTGATTTTAACATCGAAAGAACTTGATCCTGAAGAATCAGTTTTAATTCCAGTGATAATTCCTTTAATGTGACCTTGGAATCTGGATGTAGATCCAGCACCAGCGACTACGGCATCGATTGAAGCAGAAACACCATAACCAACCTGAACTCCAGCAGAGCTTAAATCTGCTGTACTGATTCCGATTGTTTGGTCTGATCCACCATCAATAACACAAACCTTAATATCGTTGAACCAAGAACCTGGGTTCTTAGCAGCTAAATACCAAGTTGTTCCTGCTGAGTAAGATGCTTGATAATCATCAAAGTTTTTGATCTTTAATGAAACTGAACCAGCACCAACTCCTGCGTTAGCTGTCTTTAGTTCTGTACCATCACATCTTACCAGTGAAAGAGAACCTCCATAACTCATGAAGTCAGAAGCTGCATACCAATACTCGTAATGGTTGTCTTCTAAACTTGGTTTTCCAAAGTTATCGATGAGTTCTTTTTCTGATGTGATAATTACAGGATCTTCAACTGGACCTTGTGAGAAAGGACCGGCAAGACCGCCAACAATACTAAAAGAAGCATCTACAGCTCCTACTGTCCTGTCGATTTCTCTAACAAGAACTCCTGGAGAGACTAATCCTAATGCCATTTTTATTTGTCTCCTTAAAAGAATTTCAGTGACCTAAAAATATTTAGTAAATACTGAAGTTTGAGTGGGGAAACCTGACGTGAACTACCAATCTGGGTATATATCTGGGACATCTGGAACAAAATCTCTCTTAGATCTATTCTCTATGATTCTCTTTTTTGTACAATCCTTACATTCATATGAATACGATGAAGATACTGGTCCTCTATCTTTTCTAGTCCTATAAAAATTATCAACTAGATTTTTTTCTACTCCACAAGATCTACAAATTCTTTCATGCAGTAATAAGTGAGATAAACTAAACTCCTCGTCAATATTCATTACTCAGAACTCCAATCCCAATTCCAAGGGAGTATTGCGACACCCAAATATGGCATAAGTACATACTCATCTAATAATATTAAAATAGGAACAAAAACAAAAAGTTCTAGAGCTATCCTTTTTTTCATAGGCAGTGATTCCACCCATCTTCTCCAAGGATTATCTGCTAACCTATCAAGTTTAAGTTTATAGAACAATGTTTCAGACCACCAGTTAACATCAAGTATATTCTTTAACCAAATGAGAGGTGTAAACAGCCATCTAATCTGTTTATTCCATCTAAAGAGAATATATATCCATCCTATTATAACTGAGAATAAAATTAAAACTAATAATATATCGTAAATCATGATAAGTAATCCCACATATGTGCCATATCTCCATATTCATCCGTATACCAACGATCACCCTGGGCGTCTACAAATGAACTTTCATCAGTGATGCCATCATTCAAAAATCCAAAAGGAGCCATGTCTTGCTCTATTTGATTCTTTTGTTCCTCATATAATTTTTTGCGGACATCTTGGTCCGTAAGTTCTTTAAAATAGTCTTGTGCAACCAACCATGCATAAATTACAAGACACATTGCAAGGTCATCGTTACAACCTTCTTCTGCCTCGAAAGAATTTTTCTTAGAAATAAAAGTGGTCAATTCCGAAATTATTTCATAGTCGCAGAATAATAATTTGTTCTCCTCTATCAGTGTCTTTAAATTTAAAGACCCAACTTTTTTGACTGTCTTGGACATCTTCAGTCCGAGTTGCGTTTTCTTTCCAGAAAAACCTTGACCAACTACTTGACCTGCCCTACCTCGCATAGAGCACATAAGAAGATTTTGATATTCTAGGTCATATTGAATGATCGAGGCTACTTGATCCCCAACGTCATTTACTTCACATAAAATATATGCACTGTTATAACTCTTAGAGACTTCATAAATTACATTTGGAAACAACATTGGTTTTATTTCGTTGTTTCTATACTTTGCAACAATCTTATGAGGGAATTCTGTAATGTCAGCGACTATGAAAGCAGAGTAATCCTCACCAACTCCTCTGGCAACGTCAACGGTCACAATATAATCATGATCTTTTACTGGATCTTGATAAACGTCAAGACCAGCATTTCTTTTTCTTGGATTTTCATATACCAAACTCTTTAGTTTGCTTGGAGCAATTAAAGTATCAACAGAACCAAGGAACTCACACTCAAACTCAACTTTAAACTGAGCTTCGGATGTATTTTTGATTGTAGTCGCTTTCCACTTCTCATCGCGACCTGGAACCTCTGACCAGTGAACATCAGTTGGTACATATTCATTCAATTGACGCTCAGCATCATGCCACATTCGGTAGAAATGATTCATACCATGTGGCGTAGATACGATAATTACTTTGGTGCTTTTACCAGAAGTAATAGTAGGATAAACAGAGGCAAAGAACGAGTCAGCAACATGATTCGGGACGAACGCGAACTCGTCGAGAAAGAGGATGTTAAACGACATACCTCGTACAGCACTCGCAGACGTAGAAGCTGCCAATATCTTACTGCCATTTTCTAATTCGATAGATCCCTTATTCCAGTTTAATATACCTTGTTGCATCCACTTAGGCAAGTTCTCATACGCAGTCTGTAATCTTCCTAACAATTCCCTCGCGGTGGCTGCTTTGTTAGCAAGGATACCAATATTAACACTATCGTTAAAGACTGCGTAGTGAAGAAGATAAGATACCACAGTCGTAGACTTACCAGTCTGACGAGGCATCTTACAAATATTGAATCTGTTTTCATGGAAATTGTTAATTAACTTTTCCTGGAAATCATATGGTTGGAATTGTGTAAGACCTTCATCAAGAGAAACAATCTTGACGTGATTCTGTGCAAAATAAACTGGATCTTCCTTGCAGCGAAGGAATTCCACCATCATTTCTTCAGTCCATTCAATTTGAGTATTCGCTTTTTTTAATAAAGGATTACCAAGATAATTTTCACTCATAAAATAATCAATTATCCACAAGAATTATATTAAAAGTTGAGCTAACAATTGTTCCACCACCATCGAATGCTTGAACTTCAATGTCAGTTTTTTCAACAAACTTTAATGGAATAGAATAGTTCTTTACATGAAAACCACCTGATACTGCCATAGTATCAGCGGTAGTCATAACAAATCCATTGACAGGTAATCTAGTTCTCAAGAAAGCAGATATTGAGGTATTATAATTACCATTACCAATAGTCCATTGTGTCACATAAGCAGTTTTACCAGCAGGAACTGTATACAATGCTAACATTGTTTGACCATAACCAATAAAATTAGCACCAGTTCCATCACCACCAATGTCTGCTAATACTGTTCCAGCACCACTAGATTGAGTGCTGATGATAAGATTTCCTTTATTATACCCAGTAGATCCAGCATCGGTAATAAATGCTCGGTATACTCTTAAGAAAGTGGCAGTAGATCCAGCACCATTGACTGTTAGTTCTTCTGAAATAATATTCCAATTTTCATCCAGACCTTGAACTGTTACTTTGATAGCACCAACTTGCCCTACACCATCATCAGATGAAGCAGAGTAAACAAAAATTTGAGAAGCAGTCGTTAGATATTCGTAGATACCACCATGCTCCCAGATAGTTTCAATAGTGGTAGTTACATTAGGATTTCTACCAAACTTTTCAATAGAGGAATAACCTGCTAATTGTCCAGCAGCAATGGGAATGTTAGCAGCAGATCCATAACTATTGAGGGGGTTGCCGTCTTCATCGGCAATCATCACTACTTCAAATAGCGATGTGCCATTTGCAAGGTAAGATTGTGTTTGTTTATTCCACTGTGCCATTTAAATACCTCCTATCAACAATTCCAAGCTCTAAGTGATTTATTGATTCTGCTATCTGGATCCCTAGCAGTCTTAGCAGATGTCAATTTCTTTTTCATTCCTCTCATTCTAGCGCAAAACGATGCCCTACGCTTATTTCCAACCTTCTTGCTTGGTGCTTTAAGGTTAGATCCTGGATTTTCTCTCTCATACGATTTTCTTCCTTTTTCGTTAAGTCCTCCCGACTTGTTCTTTCCTTCTTTTCTTGTCCATGCCGATGATTCGACATATAAGAATGGTTGTCCTGGTTCATACTTGGAAACTTTAAAACTCTGCAGTATTGCTTCAGGATAAACTTTCCTAATCTGATCTTGGACATCAGATCTCTTTGGAAGAGTTAGTTGTGGGAAAAATAACTTGAGGGCATAATATTTACCTCTCCAATTAAAGTAGGTATCGACAAGATTCCCTGTTTTTGCGGGAACTCTTACGGCTTCACTCATCAAGTCTTCATTAGTGATAACATCTTCAATATGTGCAAATGTATTGCCATTAGCGTCTTGTATTTCAACTTCTTCTTTCTTTGTTTTTTTGACACAGTTTGGATATCTTTTTCCAAACATAGTCTTCATACCCTTCTTTTCATAGCCTGGCCAGCACTTTTCATCCAATTCAAATTCTTCTTTTTTAGTTTTGTTTCCCCAATTCTTCGCGCCTTTCTTGCGGCATTTGACCAATGCTCCTGAAGCATATGCACTTGGCCAAACTGAGTAGCGTGACTTGACTTTATGATAGCAAGCGTCTTTTTCTCCTGCTGCTTCATCAATATCAATCTCGTCACCTACTTCGATGTTGTTTTCTTCGAACCAACCTCTATTTACCTCAAGGGCACATACTACTTCTCCTTCTGATGATACTGGAGTCTCGTCGAGGGGTTCTAATTGTTTAATACTTTCTATGATTCCATTTTCATTAATGAATGCAATATCCAATGGAATTCTTGTTTCCTTCATATAGAAGGATTGTTGAGTTAAATCATCAAATATGAATAGCATTCCACTATTCTGATCCAGACTCTCGCGGAACATAAGTCCAAGATTAAAGTCCCTAATATCTGTAGGAATTTCTACATTAAGTGGTAGTGTTGTAAATTCTTCAGTGCTCACGTTAATTGCTTTCCCTTTTCTATCTGGATTTGGATCTTGACGATTCTTGCGTCTAAATGCAGCATCTTCCTCCTTTTTGGAGAGATTACGCTTCATTTTACTTGAACCACATTTTGGTTTTGTGGTTTGTCCTGGTTGTTTTGCACAGGGTTTACCTGCGTATTTGCCACCCAGTTGAACCCAACCAGGCTTCCCATCACTAGAGCGACTCTTGCCAAACCAGTCACGCAAAGAACTATCACCACTTTTCGATTCACTTACACCTCCATTACCACCATTACCATTTGAGCTTTGCTCTCCACCCTCAACGGGTTTATCAATACCAACCTCTTCTGGTTCCTTACCGTTGCCAAAGTACCTTCCAGTCATTTTAAGACCAGCAGGAATCTTTTTACACTTTTTATCAGTGTAGCAAAAATAGTAACCGGGTTTGCACTTCATAAAAAAAGGATAGATCCTGTTTATTATTTATCTTCTTTTAATCCAGACTTTAGCATCTTTGCTAATTCTGCAGTAGATCCAACAAACAGAGCATTATTGACTGTTGATGGCCCCTTCTCCTTTTCTTCTGTATTAACGTCCTTCAACTTCTTTTGAAGATCCATCAACTTATCTGTTGCATCAGAAACGCTCTTGATAAGTTGGCCTGCGACTTCATATGCCCTTGGTTGATCACTTTCCTGTGCTAACTCAAGAATGCCATTTATAGCTTCTTGTCCCTTTTCTATAATAGAATAAAGATTTCCTCTTGTATATTCATAGTCTTTTGTTACATCATCTTTACTTCTCTCTGGAACTACTTCTGACTTCATAATCTCAACCTTTTCATCACTTTTCTCAATACCTAAAGAATCTTCTATTTCATCAAAATTTTTAGTCATAATCAAGGATCAATATCCTGACCAGAAGTTGGATTGAATATCTTTCCATCACTAAAGAAATCCGTAGAACCATCAAATCCAAAATCGTCTCCAGATTCGATAAGTATATCGTCTTGAACATCTACGACAAATATTGCAGTTGATGCAATATGACTAACAGCAGTTGTATTTTCATAACCTCTGGATACAACTAAGTTATTGTCAATAATTTTACTAATAAACATTAGTTCATCATTAATTGTAATTCTAGAATGCTCTGAGAATAGAGATCCGTCAGAAACTGATATATTAGTAGTATCTGCTTCTATACTTCCAGCAAGAGTTCCTGCTTGTGTTCCAGTATAATTTTTTGTAGCCGTAGGTGTTCCAATATATCTCATACTTCTTGGAGTCTTCTTCGAGGTATCTGTATGATAATCCACCTGAACTTTTTTGATAATGCCTGGAGTAGATCCTGAAGGGATTGGGCCATAAAGATAAGTTTTTACATTAAATTGAAGAGTATATAAAAGAACCCTTCTTTTGTTGTAGTCACCATCATAATCATCTCGCATACGTATACTTTCTAAGACGACAGGAATATCTTTTACCTCATTAATTTCATCAATTAATTTAACACTAACATTATATGCTGGTTGGAAGTATGGCAATATTTGTTCAATAATTTGAAGAGCATCTTCATTCAATTTAGTCATAATATTTAACTCAAATCCCATATTATATGGAACCGGCATGAATACTTTTTTAACTTCTTTTTTATCTGATTTATTATATGCTTTAAATTGTTTTGTTACTGTTCCTTTTCTGGATGGGTCGTAAGTGAGAGAATTCATCTCAAACGACATTCTTGGGAGAGTTATTCCTCTTTTACTTTCAATATCTGCTTGCTGTTCTATTTTTGCTAAGAATTTTTGTATGGGAGAGTAAGCTAAAGGAACTTTAATAACACTTGTAATGTTATTGGAAGAATCTTTATGTCTTACGTCAATATTATTAAATATTGTTCCAAATGCGACAACGGTTTTTCTAAAAATTTCATTGTAATAATATGTTCCTAACATAATTTATACTCCACCAAATGGGTTTACTTCTGTAAAGTCTAAAATAGAATCAGCTTCAGTTTGTATATCTCGACTACTGGAGTATGGTTCTGTATCTATATAGTCAGTTGATAGTAGATTTAAATAACTTCCTCCAGCACCAACTATATTTTCTCCAGTCACAAATGTTCCAGTTATGTTAGAAACAGACAGTAAGAAATTATTAGCATCATAACTTCTGACTCTTGCTGTAGCAGAACTTGCTGATCCAATAACAACTTCATTCAGTGCATAAGTGGTTTCGTCAGACAATAAACCAAAAGATTGTGGAACACTTATTGTTACTGATGGGGATGTCGTATAACCAGCACCAGCGTTTGTAATTTGAATAGATGAAATAAGACCGTTCGATAAAATAGCTCTTCCAGTAGATGTCGTTCCTCCACCAACAGGAGAACTAAATGTTACTGTAGGTTCATTTGCGTATCCTCGACCAAAATCTGTTACTGTAACAATTCCAATAGTTCCATCTGCTATAGTGGCTTGGGCTGAAGCAATTCTCGTATGTTGATTGCTTCCGCCATTGAATGAAATATCTGGAGGAGTTGAATAACCAGATCCTGGATTAATTATTTCTATCCTATCCACATAAAAATGCCCATCACCAATAGCGGAAGTTATTGCGACAGCAGAAGCGGTCACTCCACTCGTCGGTGGTGAAATTTGGATAAGAGGAGCTGCATCGTACTCAAATCCTTTATCAATCATAATAATTTCCTGAACACCCTTGTTTTGTTGGGCCAATCCAGCAATAGCAGTAGCAGAACTACCAGCACCAGTCAATCTAAATGTTGATTCGTATCCAAGATCAACAATTTCATCATCAATCTCGCCAATTCCAGTTTCAATGATTTCATCTTCAAATCTGAAGAGTTCGCATGTTAATTCATAAACATAGTTCTTTTGTAGCTGGTAGAATGGTTTGTCTCTCTTAACGTTCTTAATTTCAAAAAGAACATCTCCAAGTGGGAAATAAATAAGATCACCTTCTTTTGGTCTACTTGCTAATTTGATATTAGGTATTCTTTCAATTAAAGGTTGAATATACATTTCATATCTTTCTTGAGATACGACTAGCACTATCTCATCTTTTGATTCGATTCCAAATTTTGATAATTCTACAGACTGTCCTTCCCATCCATCATAGTTCTGCACATACATTTCAATTGGCAGTGCGCTTCTAAATGCAGAAACAATATTTTCTTTTATTACCGTATTTTCTCCCAAGTATAATCTAGGCATATAGTGTACTTCTACACCATATGTTTTTATTGATTCATTTATAAGGTCCTGCATCAGGCCTTGTTCACCTTTGGAACCTTGGAGAAAAAAGGGATTTAATGCCATTATCCAATCATATCAAGGGGTGGAAGTTCATAGGTATTAGACATCTGTTCTCTAATTATTTGAAGTTCTTTCTCTGCATCGTCATACATCTGACGACCATTTAATTCAATTCCCCCAGGAAGTTTCATTCCTTGGAACTTAATCATATTTTGGCCCCACTGTCTCTTAATAAGTTGAACAGCATACCTCTTAAGAAATGAATCGTTCCATACTCTAGTATGAGTGTCTGGGTTCATTCCACGATAACAATCTATGACTAGATGATTATTTGGAGAAACACTTGACCAATCTATATCAAGATATAATCTATTCATTCTTTGATTAAATCTTATTTGCTTTTGAGTGGATAATAAGAAATCGATATCCTCAAGATATCTCTTAGTCATTGCATATGTGAGAAGTTCTGTTGATCCCCAGAAATAAATATCATTCAAAAATAATTGATATTTAATACTGAACATTCCAGAACTAACTGAGTTAGATCCTTCAAATTGGAAAACTTTTGTTATACCAATGACATCATCAGGAACTTTTAGATAATTACTATTCTCTTCAAAATCAAATTGTACTGAAACACCATCAATAACTGATGTAGCTGATGTCGATGCGATACCTACGGGACTATTGGGGCCCCCTCTAGATCTTCCCCTATCAATATCTGCTTGGGTGAATTTATACTTCAAAAATGTTGGAAAGACACCATCAAAATGTCTTTCCTGAAAATACTGCAAAGCATCATCAACTAAGTCGTCGATTTGTTCATCGGCAACATTTATTTCAAGAACTGGATATCCCAACTGTCTTTTACAGTAATCTACGAAAGTTTGTCTAGATGATGGTTGTGCCATTACTTATTTTCCACTAATTTATAGAGTAGGGACTTTATCTCATTAATTTCATTTTTCATAGTATCTAAATCACTTTTGAAAGAATCAATATCTTCCTTTTCTTTTAGTTTTTGTTCCCTAAGATTTTTGTAGGTATTATATGCCTGCCTATCAGTATTTATGATGGCATGGGAGTTTTCATCCCTAAAAAGATTTTTCTTATCTTTTACTGGTATATTCTTCATAATTATGCTAATGCTATAACTCTTAGATCTCTGATTTTGGGAACAACAGCCTGATTTGTAGAAGTGAATAAGATCTTGACTTGATAAACTTCATATTCGGGCAAATTGTCAATGGTAAATTCATAATCAGAATATTCAATATCTGAACCATTGATTGGAATAAACGTATCTGGTAATCCATCACTATTTCTTGGATCTAATATTTCACTATTATCTCCTAGATTATTATAACCTGGGAATAATTCAAATTCAGGATTATCTGGACCATCATTTCTGAATATCTTGTACAGAGCTCTGATATCAGTTCCGGGTGGTCTATTTCCAAGGAACATCAATTTGATAGAAGTCGCAGGTTGCTCCAACCTAATCGCTTGGGTCAGATACACTGCTGCGTGTGGTTCTGTAAATGAGTCCATAATATCGCCATTATTAGCAAAATCCTTAACTGGATTGTCAATTCTATTTGTGGAGAGAATGGCATTCACTCTTGTGGTATCGACGACAGGAGATATATCTTTGTGCTTACTATTCAAATTAAGTTCCAGAGTCAAAGATCTTGATCCTGGGAGGCCATTAACGAATTGATCCTCATTCACTCTAGAAGCAACCATTCTTGGAGAATCAAAATAGTTATTTTCATTGAGAACAACAGATTCAAATCCCATGTCTTCGAAAGAAGATTCTGGTATTTCGTTTTGATATGCTCCGATACTTGTCGCAGTAATTGTTCTTACATTTGCATCTATTGTTGTTTCTGCTGGTGTGAATACCTGTACATTTGGATGGATCAGTTCAAACTGCAAGTTCTTACTAGACTTAACATTTGTTCCACCAGCCATCTTGGTTTCATTAAAGAATAATTTTGGTAGAGAACCAGATCCACTTCTATCAGGAAGGATGGTAATAGATCCATCAACTGTACCAGTAGTATCTATCTTGACATAGAAACTATCAAGGGTTCTTGATGTTCCGACAGAAACATTAACATCAGCAAAGTTATGTGTCTTATTGAATCTAGCCAAACATACACCATTTAGTTCATATTTTTCTACAAAATTGTTTATAGTATGTGAACTTGAAACACTATCAAACATTCCCCTAGTAATTTCAGAAAGACCAGTTCCATTTGAATTTATGGAAGTATATTTGATTACCTCATTGTTTATTTTGACATATCCAGGGTTAGTTGCGGAAACTTGTAAACCTTCAAAATTCAAATAAGGATCAATTGAAGATGTATTTCCAGTTCCTGCAATCACAATATCATCCGTAGATGTCTTAGACATAGCATCTAACAAAATCAAAGGTCTGACATCAGTTCTAATATTAGAAAGACTTACAAAGTTGTTTCCAGAATGCATACCATGAGTATGGAATAATACATCCATATGCAAACCATCTCTTGTGTTATTTGGGAATACACTTGCCGAATTGGGTGTCTGAGAAACTAAAGTAACACCAACTCCAGTAGAGGTACGATACTGTATCTGAGAATTTTCATCATATTCTCCTTGAATATCATCAACAAATACTGTATCTGTTGCGGCTATACCAATTACAGAGAGTCTTGGAGTTTCATTTCCAACTCTAGCAAAGTTTGTTGGATCAATAATTAGTCTTTGACCTGTTTGATATCCAGATCCACCACTGAAGACACTAACAACTCCTACGACACCATTTTCGACAACAATACTACATGTTGCTCCAGTTCCAGTTGCTGAAGTTAGTGATACATTTTCATAGGTTACTTGACCATTTCCAGTTAGAGGAACGATTCCTACACCAGGATCATCGATAGCAACACTCAAACTAGGCTTGTAGGATGGTACATCCAGATTAGCACCACTGACATCTCTAGTCATAGATCCACCCAATCCAACAATTCTTCCACTAAAGTCTGGATTATTCTTTTGAGTTATTGCGACACCTGCACTGACTCCAGCGAGAAGATCTTCAGCAATCGATGATGTTATACCGATTTTAATTTGACGAGATCCCATAATAATTGGATTATCTCTTAATCTCTTAATCTGATTATTGTCTTCTGAAAGAATTGGGCTATAGAATCTTACAGTTCCAGTAGTCTCTTTAAATTTAGCCTTATTGATCGTATAAGCCAAATCTTCAAATTGATTAGCAGTCCATGTAGAACCGTTCTGAGACTTAAAGAGAACACCTGCAGATGGTTGCTGAGAAACTATAGTTTGAGTTCCAGTATCATCTTGAGAACTGCTGAATACATCAACCTCACCCATTCTTGCAATATACACATTATATTCATCAGAGTTTGATAAAAGAGTTATTCCATACTCTCTGTTAGGTTGCAAATATACCAGTGATGGGAAAGTAAATCTGGTTACACTAGTTGAACTAGATCCATCAGCTTCAAATATTGTTACATCCTCTGGTTCTAATGTAACTTCTCCAAAAGGTAAAACAGTCTGAGTAGGACTACCATTCCTCAAAGTTCTTATCTGCAGAGTAATTGGAATAGATTCTGATTTTGTTTTGAAGTAAACATCAACACTAGTGAGGAATACTCCTTCTCCTTCTCCGGTCACAAAAGACTGGCAAAGTGGATCAATCCAACGAACTTCTTCTGTTACTAATTCTTCCCTCTGATCTACTCTAGTTTCTTGTCTTCTAGTCTCTTCAAATTTCTGATCAGTATGATCTCTTGTTTCTATACGTGCATTTCTGACACCTATTACATCCTCTTGAAGATTGTCTATCTCTCCTTGTGCAAAGAAATTAGTTTCTGCTGATGTATTTACAGCTCCACCAATTCTGGAATTTAGCTCACTATCTGTCAGTCTAAATGTCTTAGTGCCAGTTTCAAATTTTGGATTTTTTGCTACAGATGAATCTGGAATAAAGAAACAACCACGAATAGATCCATTTTCATCAGTTACCAAACGGAGATTTGATACTGTTGCTTCCGCACCACTAGTTTGTCCAACTAATTTCATACCAATACCAACCCATCCCAATCCATTTTCTTCAATACTAGATAAACCAAAAGTATCTACATTGAGAATAGTACTTGATTCGGAGTATTGCGATTCAATTGTAGAATCTGGATCGTATGGAATATTTGAATATGTTGATGTGGGTTCATCATATGGGCCATACTTATGATTTGCTTGAGCAAGTCTAAATCTTATTCTTGGATTTATTCCATCGCCAGCTATATCTGGATTATCATTCGGCATAAGACCTTGAACGATTTCTCCTACCTGGAATTCTCCAGATACGTCAGATACCTCCAGAAGTTTAGGGACTATAAATCCACCAAGATTTATTTCATCAAAGAATGGATAAACTCTGGTGAAAGGCTTTAATCTCTTTGCAATAAATTCTACATCACGGAATCTCATGAAAGGAATAACATCCCTACTCACGACTTTATTACCCAGACTTTGCTTATCAATTTGCTCAGTAACTTTATAAGATACTCCCGTTCTATTGAACTCATGTCTGGTTGTAACCTCAACTTGCTGCATTGAGGTTACTGTATCTCTTCTCCTTCTTGCAATTTGAACCTCTCCAAGACCACTCTCAGTTGTTCCAAATCTAGCACCACCACCATTAGGTCTTCTTAATTGTATATCTTGTTGAAGTCTTAAAGCCTCTGGTGTTCCTGGTCGAATACCTCTTCTCTGCAAGTTCCTTAAGAATCCTGATCCAAGAGCATTTCTTGCACCACGTTCTACAAATTGAAACTGAGTCCCACCAGAACCAGTAAGTAGACCATCCGCCCCTGGAGCTCCAAAACGTGCTGTAAGTCTCTGACCAGCAGCACTGTTACGGTCAATTAAGAATGCTCCAGAAGAATTTCTTCTAGCAACACCTTCAGTTAAAGAATCAACTAAAGCATTTGCTAACCGATTATTTCCCGCGTCTAGGGCTCTACCAGCACCATTAGACATTACATGTACTCGACTTCTATCAACTACACCTGTTTTCTCCCAATTACTCTCACCTTGCTGTCTTGTTTCAATAGGAGCTCCTATATTTCTTTCCGTCTCTGTTCTTCCCGCAAAGTTTTCTTCCCACGCATTCCATTGAATAGCACTCCAACCATCAGCTTCAGGTGGATATAGATCCATAAAAGCCTGATAAGAACCCTCTATAGTTACATTATTAACCTCTAACTGATTTGTTGCAATCCAAATATCGGAGGCTGGTTCAAGTTCCATAGAACCTGACCAGTTAACAATATTAAATGGGTTTACATTTTCTGTTCTGGTAGCAAACTTTTGTGATTGATACTCCTCTTCGTTATAGTCTAATGTGACTAAAGGACCAGTCTTTCTAACGTTTGGATTTCCTAGATCAGTTACAAATGCCAAATCAGCATTAGGAGTTGTTGTACTAGTGACTCCTGGAATGGCACTAGAACCTAACTGAAGGTCGATTGATGGAGTATTATGAGTGGGTCTACAGAGATTGTTTTCCGTATCAATAGAACATCCCCAACTTGGATCATTAGTATTAGCTAATTGCAGTGTGCTAAAGTTATCGACATAGAAACCAGACTTAAATCTATCCAAA
>VMHT01037261.1_pt1 | contig 21811 bp, 24 predicted proteins | sample 4693611 | NCBI WGS metagenome assembly VMHT01 (sample SAMN12280063, study PRJNA550983) | marine metagenome | isolation source: seawater sampled from same location over 5 years 0.02-0.2 micron viral filtrate | place: USA: collected off the coast of southern California halfway between the port... ...
ATCGAGAACAGCCACAGTCTCTTCAAGGTTAGATATTATAGAGGCTTGCTCACTTGCGTACCAAACCATGCCACCCAAGCTAGAACAAACTACGCCTATTACATCTATGTTTACCTTGGGTAAATCCATCAATCCGCTGCGGCTATCTCGTTGCCGTCTTCTTCCGCCCACTCAAGGATGGCTGCGTAGTGGCGGTTGTCCGTGACAAGAGGCACTACAATTTGTTTGCCGTCTATTGTAGCTTTTACCGAAACCTTTGTAGATCCATCTAAATCTACAATATATTGTGCTGACGTAATATCCATTTATAACTCCGCATCCGCATATATGTATTCAGAAGAATTTAGCTGAATTAAACACCCCTGACCATTTGTGCCTGTTGATACCATAGAAAGATTAAACCTTGCTGCATTTATATTTACTTCATCGAAAGGACTGGAGGAATCATTAGAATTTGACGCACCTCCTGCTAAATAACCTTTAACAAAATCAGCAGATGAAACGCTCATTGTTGGAGAAGTTCTCATAATTTTTCTAAAGCCTAAATGTCCTAAAACTTGATTGGCTGAAAACCATAAACCTGCGCCAAGAGTAGTTTGAACGTCCCATTTCTGAAAGTACCTTTCACATCTTTCCCGTTCATCATCAAAGGTTCGATGCTCGAAGTCCGTGGCTTCTGTGCCTACTGCTAACTGGATGCCTGTGATAAGCCACTCATTAGAGGTGCTATCCAAAATATTAACTGTCTGACCAGCACCATAATTTGCGTTAGCAAATGCTCTAAATGATGCACTTGTATCACCACTTGTATATGTGCTTCCCATTGCTAACGCAAAACCCATTTTAAAACCACTGCCATTATCATCATTTATCGCACCAGTGGTATCTCCAGTAAATGTTAAGGTTTTTCTTTCCCATGTATTTGCTGAATTTATTGTGTAAGTAAGGTTAGCCAGTATACTTGAGTTGTCCTCATGCATTATATTAACTGCGTATGTTCCAGTTTTATTAGACTTAACATAAAAAGATAAAGTAAAGTTTTTAGCACTGCTTGTGCCAAATGCTAATTGTTGTAAATTTTGAGCTTCAATTTTATGCTCCATAAGTAGGTACTGACCTGCCGCTAAACTGCTATCAGCCGTTGTAACATCTAGCTTTAAACTATTACCAAAACCATCAGGAGAAGAGGAATCTTGTGTTACAGTAAATGCTCCATCTTGAGAGTGTGAAAACGAAAACCTATCTAAAGTAAAAGCAAGATTTGAAACTGCTGCATGACTCGTTCCTCTTTGAGCCACTTGCATCCCACCATTAATTATAAGGTTTTTAAAATTAGCACCTTCAGTATCGAGTCTAGTAGCTGAAGAACCAAGGTCTGCTATGTCTCTTGCTAAACTCATATTACTCTCCTAGTAGAGTTGCCAAGTCCAATGCCTTTAGAGCGTCTGGGGTTGATGCGTCAGCTATCTTAGCATCTGATGTAATGTCTCTTAGAGTTTTCTTTTTAGCAGCTATGTCTGCTGCACCAGAGCCAGCTTCTAACGCTTTCATATAGTCTACGTCCAAAGCTTCTAATCTAGGCGCACGTTCTGCCCTGAGATTATCTTTGTGAATGTCTCTAGCCTTAGGCATATCTACTTCAACAGCGTCACCGTTGAAAGACCAAGCCTCTCTGAATGTTCTGTCAGTAGGTACGGTTAGAGAAGATGCCTCACGAACATCTCCGTTGATATTGATGTAAGTTGTCATTGCACTATTCTCCATGCGTTTCTAAATGACCGATCACTAGGGATCATTTCAACAGGCACAATCTTTAGGATCGTTCTGTTACCTTTATAGTCTCGCCATACTGACGGATCTATATCCTTTTGAACTAAGTATTCTATTGCTTCTTCCTCTGTCATAGCACCGATAGGTTCAGCGTATGGATGCTCCTTTGGCTGTCCATCAGGCACACCTCTGTCACGCTGGTAAGTCTCTATAGGTGGAAGTATGTCACCCTCTAAAGCAGCAGCCATGAAGTTTGGGTCTGGCACTAATACCTTGGCTGGTTCGTCAGGTGTAGCTGGGTCTTCGAACAACACACGATACTTAGACTGCACTGGGGATAGCCTAGTCTTAGCTTCTGCTAACCTATCCCATAAATGTCCGTGGGTCATGCTAGGTCTCCACACGCTATTCCGTAGGTTTCTTTGTCAGTATCAGAACCGCTATCACCTATTCTAATTTTAGCAGAAAATGACCCTGCTGCCTGAGTGTGCATAAAAGTATCAAAGTTGTTAGAGTCTGTATTTAAAGCATCAACAACTCCAGCATAGTTTGCACTACCGAAAGATGTAGTAAGGGTAAAAGTATAATCTCCTGTTCCATTATCTGTTGCAGAACTAGCATTGAAGGAGTCATTATAACTTGTTCCTGAACCACTATAATCAACCCAAACTTTTGGAGAACCATTAGTAATAAACGTAGTCGCTACAGTTGTTGTGCCATCGTTGAGGTTGGATACTTCTAGTGTACTCATGCTAAGTCTCCTGTTATCGTAATACAAACAAGATTAGGGTCAAATGCAGTTGTAAAAGTACTAGCATTAGTTGCCGCTGGTCTTGCTTGAAAGGCAGAAGTTGACATCGTATCTGCATCTATTGACGCACAATTTCTAACATAAAGCGTATTGCCACCGTCTTTTATATAACCTGTCGGGCAATAATCATCGTTAGCCATATTGTTAGAAAAATTATAAGTATAATTACAATTACCACCATCAGTAACAGAACTTATGTTAAAACTGTCGTTGATACTTGGACCGTCAGCTACAAAATTACACCATACCGCAGCAACTCCTGACACTGCACGACTAGCTGTTTCACCTGTGGCTTTGATGTTTGTGACCGTTATCGTACTCATGCTAGGTCTCCGTGTACTGTCTCAAATAAATATGTAGTATCAAGAATAGCTGACCCAACAAGCACTGTATTAACTTGAAAATTACTAGCGGCTAAAGCTCCTCCGTTTTGAGGAACACGAACTTCATTGTTGCTTGTATCTCCACCTTGAGCGCAAGTAACTGTGTAGTCTGCACTTGACATACTGTTAGTAAAATTAGTCGTATAATTTCCAGTATTGTTATCTGTAACACTTGATACATTAAAACTATAACGAATACTGTTTGTAGATGTGCCTTTATAATTCAAGGACGCCTTTGCAGCGCTCTGCTTAGTCAGCGTAACAGGGCCAGTGCCAGCCGTATCACTTATCGTTGTAACTCGTATCTCAGACAATGGACAAGTTCCCTCCTGTTGTGACAGTGAGAGTGACACCTGTTGCTACGGCTACTGGGCCAGATGCTAGTGCGTTCTCTGTTGCGTCAATGGTTACGTTTGTATTCAGCGTTTGCTCATGCACCCTAAAGATGTCACCAGCAGCAGCCGCTGGACCGTTAGTGCCACGCTCACCCTTATACCTACCGCCACCTACAGCAGTGCTTAAATCAACAGCAGTGAAGATAAGGACTTCAAGTAAATCGTTTAGTGTAGCACCTGTTGTTAGAACTACGTCTGAACCATTGGTAGCTGTAAAGTCTGTACCGTCTATTAGCTTAACACCGTTGAGATATACATCGACAAAACCAGCAGTGTAGCCTGACGTATTGAACGCAGTCTGAGAAGCTGTAGCTGTGTAACTGTGCCTAGCTTGGGTACTTTGGGGTACAGGTATATTGCCTAAATATCCAGCCATTACTCTGCCTCCAATGCCGTTAGCCTAGCTTCAATGCTAGTCAGTCTTTGTTCTGTTGCTGCACCAATGAATGCTAGTAACTCTGGGTAACGGATACCCATGCGTGTACGTTCTGTTGCGCCTTCTGGTGCTTCCTCTTTTGTATCGTAAGTGTCGGTGCGTGTGTAAGCGTCTTTGGCTTCTATGGGTGGGTCAACAGTATCATCTGCCTCAACAGCGGCAACCTCTACATATTTTTCCCACCAAGTTGTGCTAATGAAGAACGCATAGTTTCCTGCATCTAGCCCAGCGTCTGACATTGCACTTTGCACTTGTTGTGCAACGACACCAGTATGTGTTCTGGCGTTGTCACCTTTAGCTGCTACTTTGTCTTTCCACTTAAATGTTTTAAATAATTTGCTGATAGCTGTAGCCGCAGTAATCTCTGCGCTAGTTAGTGATGCAATGTTTTGTTTTTCGTTTTCATCAGATGTTTGGATAGTGCCGTTGGTAGCATAGATGTCATCCCATCTAACAGTTGGATGACCAAAATCATAAGTATTATCTGCATCTACACCATCTGATGAAGGTCTAATCCTGTCAGAAATAAAATTTATCCCAACAGCACCAACATCACCTATATATAAATAAGCACCACCAATAGAACCAATACTCCCCACAGTGGAGCCGTCTTTGCGGAACACTGCAATATCGCCATCTGAGGTTGTACGGTTTAAAATTGTAGCAACATTACCATCTACAGTCGCCCTTACCCCAGAAGATGCTGATATTTGTGTACCTGCTGTGTTCTGAGTGGTAACACTTTTACCCACCAACACATTACCGCTGCTGTCGATACGCATACGTTCTGAGCCATCGGATTTTACAATTAAACCTGAGTTACCTCTGGCATTATTAGGGTCAATGTCTAATGTAAGAAACTCATCATAAGAAACATCCATAACATTATTTGTTACAGTTGTGTCATACATCTGAAGTGTTGGCGTAGCACCTTCAATACCAACATCATCTTTAAATGTGCTTTTGCCTGTGGAATCTATTCTGAGCCTCTCAGTTGGACTAGCACCATCAGAACCGTCATTAGTCTTGAATATCAAATCGCCTTTTTCATCGTCAGCCGTACCGTCATGGCTACCCTGTATCTCAGCTAATGTACTTTCTTCACCGCCAGACTGTTGACCCTTGAAGATAACCTTACCTTCACGCCCACCATCAGTGTCTTCGTGCGTTGTGTTAACTATGGTTACTTCTGGTGTAGTATCAGTAGCTGTTACGTCTTGAACGTTAGCAACTGTAGTGCTTAAAGTTCCAGCCCTTGCTCCTATGTATCCACCCATCTAGGTTATCTCCATATAAGACATCGTGACCGACAACTTATCAGCAACGCTACAGTCCACTTTTATAATATCGCCAACGTTCATGTTTATCTTTCCCTCAAGTGGCACAAGCGTTGAGCCGCTAGGAATGGCAACATCTTTAATTAAATGTGCTGTAGTGTTCTGCGTTTGGCTAGTTTGTGTCGTTGTACTTTCCAAAGTAACAGATGCCGTTACCTGAGAAGTGTGGACGTTAGCTAGCGTCATACCTAGCATAATTATCGTACTGCCAGTCTGCACAGTGTATATGGTTTCGGGCGTACCAGCAGTGGCTGGCGCAACATCTCTTGTTATAAGTTTAAAATCGTTTGCCATGTGTTAACCTCCTAGGGCTATTGCTAATGCTGTGGCGTCTTGCCCAGCCGCAAGAGCCGCTGATGCCGCCGATGCGTTTTGACTAACTAATGCAGCCGCTGCTGATGCCGCCGATTCCGAAGCTTTTGTGCTACTTGTTGCCGCTGAAGCAGCCGACTCTGAAGCTTTTGTAGTCGAAGTTGACGCACTGGACGCCGATGCAGTTGCACTATTTGCGCTTGCAGTTGCACTATTCGCAGACGCCGTTGCCGATGTAGCCGCTGACGCCGCATCCACAATCAACGCCCATTTAGCACTATCAGTATTTGTGGTTAACGGCTGAGATCCGCTAGATGTATGAGCAGTTACAGCAATGAATATGTTATTGGTGCTTGTATCTTTTACCAGGTCACGCACAGCGTAAGTTGTGCCAGCACCCCAGTTACCTTTGAACACACCAATCTCTTGCGTGATGTCAATGTTACCTGATGCATCAAAAGCAAAGACTTTGTTTGCCCTGGCTGTAGCATCCTCAGTGAAACTTGGATCTGTTATAGTAGTTGTCTTAGATCCCTTAATAGATCTGTTTAATTCTTCTTGATGCTGTTGCACCATAAACGTCAGTTTATCTAATTGATCTTCAAAACTTGCAGCAGGGAATGGATCGTTAGCAACAAGGTCTAAGCCTTGCGTTAAAGGCTGCTCACGAATAATTGTTAAACTTTCACCACTAGCTGGCGCAGTACCCATAGTAACATTGCCACCACTAGCACTACCGACACCACTTACAGTGTAGTTTGTAGAAATGCTTTGTGTAGTCTCACCACCACTTGCATTACGTAAAATAACAGTAAGATCATCTTGATCAAAAATCTTAAAGCCATAAGCAAAAACTGTTGTTGAGCCATTGCCGTTATAGCTTACTTTGTTTGTTGCACTACTAACTGTCATCTTGTTAACATACCTTTTTCTTTAATTTTGTTGCTAGCTGCCTCTCTATCATCAAAAGCTTGCCGTAGTTTAGCATAGTATGGAATAGATTGATAGCTTGGATCTGTCATTAAAACTCGCCATGCTTTATCGTAAAATTTCTTTTCTAAATCTTTAATTAAGTAAAACCGTTTAGCATCCATGCTTAAATCACTTTCGCCGGTTTTTCTCATATCATCTGCATAAAAACGGCCTTGGCGTGTGTTTGTTCTAGTTGTTAAATTTTCTAATGCTTCTTGAAAAGTAACCATACCACCTAAACCAGGAATGTTATCTCTTTGTATATTCTTGGCTTCATTAACTAAATCCATTTGCGCTCGAAAACTTAACTTCATACCATTATAACTTTTAGGATTAGATAGAGCCCAAGCATTATTGCTTCCATGTAATCGCATCAATTCAATTTCAACATTTGTTGGTTTTTCCGCTGGACGCATACGGATGCCAGTAAAATTATTCCATAGAGCCATATATGGATTTGTTGCAAAACTAACATCTTCTGAACCATAAGCCCTACCAAGTGTGTCACGCTTAACAGCATTGTAATCTTCTTCCTCTTGAAAAAAACTATCTTTTGCTCGCATAGATTTTATTTTGTCAAGCAACATAGACATTTCTTCTGCTATATGAGGTTGACCACCTCTCACAGCAATACCAAGTTTTGCTCTGCCTACAAGCCTATAATCTGGATCTGTACCATTTGGATGCAGATATTTAAATGTACCGTCAGGGTTTGTTTGCGTAACATCTTCCATAGTATAATAATCAAAATCACCATATGGATTGCGTACTGTTGGATCTTCAACTCTAAAACCCATACGTTGCGCCGCTGCCCAAACATTTGGAAAACCACCAATAGTTGATCCTTCTATTGGTCCTCTAAACAAATGAGGTGCATCACGGAACATGTCAGCAAAACTGTCATTATCTAATATTGTGCTTATGTCTGATAGACCTTGCAGCATTGGCAACTCAGCGTAATAATTAGCAATAGACCCGACAGCAGCTAATGCTCTATTACCAAATCCTTCCACATCATTACCATATACTGCCTCATTAGCTGTTGTCATAAATGCAAGAACACCACCAACTGGCTCCCACCCAGAATAAGATACATACATCAATGGGCCATTAGGTATGCCCATATCATTATACAATTTATCTACACCTTCGGGCCATCCTTCGCCCTTAAAAACAAAACTGTACGGTTGCCATCCTGGTGGTAATGCTTCTCTAGCAACTTTGTCCATAGGCATTGCACCTGTCATTCTACCTTCAGCAACTTTATTTTGTACATACGCAAAAGAAGCTCCAGCCATTGTAATTTTAGCCATAGCTTTTTGTTGTTGCGCTGGAGTTCCTGTAAACAAATCTTTATAAACTTGTGGGTTTATACCTGACATTTCCATTGATTTAATAGCAGCGCTTGTTGGAGTTTTTACAAACGGCATTAACCATTTACCTACTGGAATAGGGCCAAGACTTATTTTTTGGATAGCCGTGCCTGGAGCGCTTATATCTAAACCAAAAATTTCTGTATCATCTTGCAATGTATTATATTTAGCTGTTTGGTCTAATTCTTTTGCTACTGAGTCTGGATCAAGCAAAACCATACCTGCTTCGTCCATTGCTTCAATAGGATCTTTACCGTCATACAACGCTTTTCTGTACGCTCTGTTTGATTGCACATACAATTCACCACGTTGTGAAATTGTTTTAAAAAACTCATCGCCAAATAGTAACGCTCTAAATGGCAACCTAACGCCCTTAAATATAAAATTTATTGGCCCTGACAATGGTGTTTCATCTGCAAGTCTAAAACCTGTTGAGTAATCTTCTATTTCTGCTCTTGCTTTTATAGACGGTTTCTCTGATTTAAATGCTATAGACGCTACTTTTAAAGCATCACCAAAACTATCAAGCCAACCTTTAACACGTAACGCTGTATCTTCTATATACACTTGCTCTGGGTCTATTGGCAAACCTCTTGCCTGGCGAACACTTCTAATACCTGTACCGTAAATACCTGCAAGTGTTTCAGTAGGTAATTGATACGTCATCCATAAAGCGTTAGAAATTATGTTTTTAAAATTTGTAGCTGGTGATGTTAACAAACCTGCCATATAAGCTTCTGCTATTGCAGCGCGTGTTTTTGCAAAAACAACTTTATTAATAAATCTGTTAAGACCTTTAAAACCTTTTTCTTGCACAACACTAGCTGCTGCTTTTGCTATGTCATCAGTAATACCTTCACCACCGCCAAGCTGCTCTAAAGCTTCTCTTGCTCTACCGGCTAAAGCTAGAGCCCCATCTTCACCACCTACTTCTATTCCAAATGATTGTAATGCCCTAGCAGTTTCTGTTTGAAACCCTTTAAGATGCATATGAAAACCATGATAGATTGCTAACTGTCTACGAAATTCTAATTTTTCACCAGATGTAGAAACACCTGTATTTATTTTGTCTGCAAGGTTCATAATTTTTTCACCCTGCACAACAAAAATTTCACGCGCAGCAACAAGCTCTTCACCTAACAATAAACCGTCTTCAATACGTCTATTTAAAAATCTTTCAGTAAATCCAAGCTCGTCAGCTAAAAGCGCAGCCGCATTTTCTTTTGTAACATTGTTTGGTATTTTAAATCTTTTAGCTTGGCTTATTTCTAATTTACTAACCTCAGAAACAGCAGTAATAAGTTTACCAACATCATCTGATGTTTTCATATTTTCTAAATTAAAATCGCCACCTTCTGCTATAGATTTTGCTTCTACTTCAATATTAGGAAGAACAACTTCTTCTAATGAAGAAACTTCAGGCACTTCTCCTTCTATTGCTTTGTTAGCGTTATCAATTACTTGGTTATATTCTGGTTTATCAGTTTGTTTATTTATTTCATTAACAGGATCTAAATCTGCTGCCTTAACTTCATCAATAGCTTCTTTAGCAGCACGAACTGCTTCTGCTGTTTCCGTTGGTTTTGCAGTGAAACCACGTTTTTCAAATTCTTCATATCCTTCTGGCGATAATGTCTCAGCAGCTTTTTCTTTTTTTAATTGCTCTGGATCAATAGTCTCATCAAGCAACGGTGTTTCTTGCGGCGTTTTAATTATACTTTCTACTGGCGGCGGTGGTTTATTAAATTCTGACATAATGCTTTTCATTAAGTCTCTACCAAACCCTGCAATTTCTACATCACCCTCGCGCTCCGGTCCTTTAGCAAATTCAGTCGGGGCTCCAACAGCAGTAATGCGTTCTTGCTGCTCTTGTTGTTCTGCTATTTGTGTTGGATCAATTGCCATACTAAATCACTTTAATTGAAATTGCTCTGGAAGACTTGCTTCTTCTTCTGCGCCAAGCTTGGGTTTATCTCCAAGAAATGCTAGCTCTATGTATTGTTCTCGTGTAATAGGCAAATTAAATCTTTTCATAAGAGTTAACACACCGTCATTATTCCCAAGTTGGGGGGTTAATTCCACCGGCTCTTTCATCCACTAAACTCCTTGTTTGATTTAAATCAATTTCACCGTTTTTATATCTTTGCCATATAGCGTCAATATCTAACACATTTTTTGCACTTTGTTTAAACTTATCAGTAAATAAACCTCGAACCGCTTCCCATGTAATTGATTGCATTTGTCTAGGTAGTATACCACGTTCAGCAGCAGCGCGTCTATACGCCTCTGCATATAAACCATAATTGCCTGATATGCCTGATACAGAAGAACCTTTTGTAGTGCCTCTGCCTTTAACACTCATATTTTTAAAATTGTGATCTACCTCTAAAGAGTTACCTGATAATGGGCGCAACAATGCACCAGCAACAGCGTGAGTATCTATGGTTACATCACCAAATAAAGCATTAGGGCTGTATATATTATTATAGAAATTTCTAACTTTATGACGCTCACCCATTAATTTAGAAATAGTTTTAACATCTCCGTTTGCATCAATAGACGCAACGGCTTTGCCAATTTCATTTAATGAACCCCAAGCCGCTTTACTTGGCGATCCATCTGCATTTGTAGCAACATCTAGAAAATCACCTTCTGGGCCCACAATACGATAATCTGGTTTATTATAAGTTTGATCGTATAACCTTACAAACAAACCTCTTAATGTTGCTTGCACTGCTGGATCGTCATCTACTATTTCTGAATATGATTTACCTTTTATAAGATCTAATAATGGTTCGTACTTGGGTTTATTTAATGACGGCAAAGATCTAAACTTCTGTTCCATTTCATTAGCAAATTTAAAATCTTTTTGTTTTATAGCTACGTCAAGAACACGTTGCGCTAAACTTACATTTTGATACCAATCTTTTTGCGGAGATAAAGCAGCTAACGCACCGGCAATAGATGTATCTGAAATTCCGTATTCTTGTGACCAAGAGTCTGTTATAGCTCTTGCACCATCATACCATTTTTGGCTACGAGCTCTTGTTGTCTCAGGTACTTTATCATGTAAATAAAGTAAATTATCTTTAGCGTGTTCTATAAAACGTTCTGCTGTTTCATCAACAGTTTCATTAGGCACAGTTAACATATTAGGATAATCTTTAGTTATGTTAACATTAAACTCATAAAGTGCTGGGTCTGTTTTCATTTCATCTAACCCAACAATCAAATCTCCAGTCATTGCATCTTCAGTCGATGCTTTAGCTGTTGGCAACCTTGTTGATATTCTGCCTGGAAAACTACCGTCTGCACTTGTTTTATTAGTTGCAAACATATTACCACCAAGACTACCTACTGGTGGCATTTCTCCAGGTTGATTTAATCTGTCTTTTACAACACCAAATTTTCCACGGAGATACTCAACTAAGCTTTTATCGCCTTTTATTTTTTTAAGACCAAAACCTAATCCTTTTATAACACCATCTAAAGCGCCGCCAACTAAAATACCTTCAAAAGTATTAGTAACTCTAGCGCCTAATCGTTCTAGAGCAGATGCTTCTTCGTCAACCTCACTGTCTAAAAACTCAAATATTGCATTATCAAACCCATATTCTCTAGCTAGTGTTGAAATATTGCCTTCTTCTGGATCTAACAACGCATCTGCAAAACCACCTCTTAACATCATGCTTAGAAAATTTACGCCCTTGACCGGAGCGATTGACATACCAGTAGCAAACATCATAAGACCTCTTGCTAAAGATTCTATAGGCCCATCACCTTCCGGAACTTTAAGACCAATATTTGTTAACCCATTTTCAAAAGCTTTGTCTGCTCGCAAATGCCCTTCTTTTTTTTCACGAGAATACTCTAAACCGTCTGGCCCCATGTAGAAATAACCAAGATTTCCAATAGCCTCACCTATATCATCAGCAGTTCCAGCAATACCTGTCACTGTATCTTGGATACCACCAGCAACAACTCTTCCTGTAGATGCAGCTAAGTCAGCAGCTTTTTGACCAAATGTTATTTCTGGTGGGTCATAAACTTCACCGCCTTGTCTTTCAACAAACATTTTTTCATATTCGCTTAGGGGCTCTGTACGTCCACCACTTGTACTTTCTATATCTAAGAAACCAGCAGATGCTATTTGTTCATCGTCAAAACCAGCAGCATAAAAATCATCTGCTGTAGGTGTAATACCTTGCTCACGCAACGCAGCGTTGTACCGCATAATCTTTGCTTCCGGTGTTATTTCACGTTCTGCAATTTTAACGTGACCACCATTTGGCATCTTTGTAAAAACTTCTTCTACGTTTTTAGATGCATTAAATGATGTACCGTCAACCATTGATGGCGTGTCTGGAAAATTTGCGCCTTTAAATCTTGCAGCTTCTTCGTACTTATCAAGCTCTTCATCAATGCTATAGTATTCTGGGTTCATCTTGCTAGACCCTCATATCTTTTCTTTAAATCTAACATTTGCAAACGTAACGTCTTAGACGCATTTTTTTTATTTTCAGCAACATTATCTTGCCTATTCATGTCATCAATTAATTTTATTATTTGTGCTGGACGTTCTAATTGTGGAAAAGTTTCGGCTTGCGTTATAATATCTGACAATAGATTTTGGAACGTATCATCTGTAATTGTTTTTTCGTATTCGTCATCAATTATATCTCTAACACCTGGAGCTTCAGAAATTAATTTATTACCTAGGTCAATAACTTCTTGTTGTGTCATAGGTTCACCAGCAGCCCTACGTCTATCAACCTCAGTATCAAGTTGCCTATACAAATTACTTATTTCATTTGTTATTTTTTCAGCAGCATCATTATCCATATTTTTTATTAAATTTGCATCGTACTTCATTGCATTTTTTATATTATTTTTAGCTCTAGAAACACCACGATCTTGGTTATTTCTCACTGCTTGGTACAAGCGCTGTTGGTCAGGAGATGTTAAAACAGCGCTAGCATTATCAACATCATTAAATGTTAAAGTTCCTAGTATTTCTTTTTTTGTTAACATTTCCATTGTTAATGGTTGAGATATTGTAGGCCTTAAATCTGCACCATTTATTCTTGCTAAATAAAATTTATTCTTTTGTTCTGTTACATCGAGATTTCCAAAAGCCCATTGTCTTAATTTAGTAAGTATCTCAGCACCGCTTACTCTGCCTGTATCTGTTGTATTAAATTCAAAATCTGCTCCAAGAATTGCTTCAGTTCCTGTTTGCGCGTCTTCTAAAGAAAATATTTTTAAAGGATCGATTGTAAGCATTAATTCATCAAGATCTGCACTTTGTGATTTTAACAATTCTTCATTTGCTTTTTCGTTTTTTTCTTGCGCGTCATCACGTACTTTTTGAAAAGCAGCAGCTTCAGTTAATGCATCTTTAATTATATTATTTGCTTCATCTCTTGGTATGTTTTGCAATGTGTGTAACGCATAAGATCCACCATCTAAAACAGGCCTGTCTTCAACATCAACTTCAATTCCAGCATTTAATAAATCTTGAACCTCTAAAGCTTCTAGTAAACCTAAAGCATAGCTTGGAGTTGTCGATACGTAAGCACCTACAACATTTTTAGCTATATCAATTTTCATTTTTGATGTAGCTATTGTTGCACCAGTTTCGCTATATCTTTGTTGTTTAACACCTGTAGATATATCACTTTGAATGCCGCTAACTAATTGATTATATGAATCAATCATTGCGCCTGTTTGATATATATTTTGAGAAAGCTCTGTTACTATATTTTCTTGTCTACGTGCAAGACTAGCTTGCGCCGCTACTTCTATCTTAGTGTCAATAACATCTTTAAGTTGAAACCTGCTAGTAAGTTCCATTTGATCAAAACGATCCATAAACTTTTGGCGTGTAAATCTGTTAGTTCCAACTTTATCTAACACTTGTGTACGCAAATCTTCTGTTTGCGATTTCCACATATTGTCACCACCAAAAACATTACTTAGTTTTTTTTCACGTTCAAGATCATAAGCTGCCTGGCGTATACCTTCTTCTGCCTCTAGCAACCCTTCATTTAACAACAACTCTTGTTCAGCATTGTAACGCATCTTAGCGTATGCACCGACTGATTGAATAAGAGCAGAAGCTGGTGCGTTTTTAGCTAGCTCTGCTTGAGCAACAGCGCTAGGAGACATTCTTGCACTAATAGATCTACCAGGGGCATCTGATGTTGGAGATAGTTGCGATGTGTATTTTGGTATTCGTAATGCCATTGTTAATCCCCACCTATAAGACCAGCTTCATAACCAAACTTAGCTGCATCACCTAAACCGCTAATTAACGATGCTGTGCCTTGAGCGCGAGCAGATGCAGCAGCCATACCACCTTCCATACGTGATAACTCTGCGTTTAACTCTGCTTCTTCTTGAGCATCTGTAATCTGCATGTTTGTTATTTTATTATTAAACTCACGAATTTTTGTTTCGTAATCAAACTCACGAGCATTTTGCCTTAGAACTGACATAGGTGTACCTTGGCTCATATCAAATCCAGCATAACCAAAACCTGCTTTTGCTGAACCTTGAACATCTCTTTCAAATGCTATTGCCGTTCTTTCTTGATCAACAAGATAATTTGAATTTACAATTCCTCTTTGTCGTTCAAGTAAATCAATGTCACGTTCAATAATTTTTGCGTTAAATTCACCAGCACGTAGTGCAGCAGCGGCTGCTCTATCACCTGCTTTTTTACTTTGAATACCGCCAACAACTTGCATCCCAGTTGATATAAGAGTTAAAGGATCACACATAATTCAAACTCACTTATCAAATGTATTCATGCGTGGGTAGAACGCAAGAACGGTCATTGGTAAAGGCTGACCTTGTTTTATAAATACACGATCATCGTCATCAAATCCACCTGGAAACTCTATATCCTTGTCACCAGTAAACATAGGAACAGCAGTATCCATAGCCATAGAGCTATCCCTAAAAAATATTCTGTCTACTTCACCACTGTCATTTCCAACTTCTGCGCCAACAGTTTCAAAGAATCTTACTGTTATGCCGTGAACACGCTTAGGTTTGCCCTGGCTAATACCATCTACAGATCCTGACTCAATACGTAATGTTTGCATATTGCTATCAAATCCGTATCCAACAGCGGCTGATGTTGATGCGTAGTCTAAAGCAACAGTACCAGCACTAACGGTTTTGTTTGGATGTGATGCACCGTTTCCTAATACTTGTAATGTTTCACCTTCTAAGTGATACAAACCAGAAAGACTATTTACTGAACCGCCACTATAAGACAATCCACTATCTACAAAAAATGCACCTGTTGTACTATCGCCAAAATCAAATAACTTTAGTTTTTCTACGTATCGTTTCGTAACACTATTAATTGTTCTTTTAACAATCATATATAATTCATCTTCACCGGTGTCTGTAGGTAGAGTAGCAATACTTTCTACAACTGCCTGACCACTACTAAAAGCACCACCGATAATGTGTTTATGCCAGGCAACAACCTCTTCTTCACGGCGATACGTTAAACCTAAAAGCGTACCGTCAGCCCTAATACACCACACAACGCTGTCAGGCTCTTGCTGAAAAGCCATTTGCACTAGGCCACCCTCAGTAACATGCTCCGCTAAGATCGTCATGTCAGGCGCTGAATAGCCGCCAGTGTTAACGTCACCAACAAATTTAAACTCACGTATTTTTCTTTTGCCGCGCTGGGCAAACAAAGTAACGTCAGCAACCTGTACCGGTTCTATTTCTGCTGTACCGTAATTAGAGTATTTACGAATAAGTGTTGTTGTAGGTGTAACCGGTCCATCATTCGTTGATGTTAAAACATATTCACCACCAGAAGTGCCAACAGTTAAAACTCTAGTAGCTGATAAGAAACGTATTGCGTTTACCTGGTTTGAAGCAATGGTATAAATAAGAGCATCATTGTCTCCAGTACCTGTAGCAAAGTTGTCGTAGTCTCCGTTTTTACTAAACCACAATGTTTGCGGATTATTGTTTGTATTACCAAAAACTAAACGCTGTTCAAAAAAAGAAACAACGCTAGGATAATTATTTGTACTTGTAAGTGTTGGAGTGCTATTTTCATTTATGCTTAGAGATGCAAACGTCCAAGCATTATGATCTGTTCGCGTTAGCGTTTTAACTGGATGGCTTGGATGAACTATAAACATAGTATCAGCCGATTGTGCAAAACGAACATCAAACAACTGCGCTTCTGTGTATGGCGTTGCAACCTCAAATATCTCTGTCGCAGTTCCACCAGATGTAAATGTTGTAAAACTTGTTGTGTTAATTGCGCTGCCGAATAAATCTACAAGAGTAAAGGTATTTGTTGTTGAGTTCGCTACCCGATAGTTACGTCCATTTAACTCTGTCATACCACCAACGCTATCAACAAAGATCTCATCGCCATTGCTAAATCCGTGGCTATTGCTTGTTAAAACGCCTGGATTAGCTTTAGTAATAGCGGTAATTGTTTTTGCAGAGCTAGTAAGAACTTGCAAATCGTTGCGAAACACACGCATAATCTGTTCACCAAACTCTAAAATGTAAGTATCAGCCGTTTTAAATTGGAACGGTATTAACCTTGTTTTAACAGAACTGCTTTTTATCTCTCCAAGGTATTCTGTGCCTGGCCTACGTGTTACACCGCCATGAGGCATAACAACCATGTTTGTAAGGTCTGATAATCCCTCACGATACTTTTCTATATTGGTACGGCCCTCTAACTTTGGGCTAATCTCACCTGCTGTAAAAGAACTAAACGCTGGTGCAGAACGTGCCATTAGAACCTGCTTTCAATAAAGTCACTTGCCTCTAGGCGTTGCGTTGCACCCTCTGTTGCATCATTAAATCGTGCTTCAGTGATTTTACCTTCATACAGCGATGTTTGTATCTGAACCATACTAGTAGAACCTGTAATAGCGTAGCATATCTCAGCAGATAACCTAGCAGCTAACGCCTCTATTAAGCTAGCATCGTAAAGCTGTGTATCTGTTACACGCCCAATATATTTAATTTGTGCGCTACCTTCATCAGTAAGAAGCTTGCGGCCCTCTATTACAAAAACTGGGCCACCAGAATTATTTGTTATGTTGTCTTGCGGATATGAAAGAGAACCGTTGCTAAATTCTAAAACACGCAAGCAAAAAGGATCTGTTGGTAGTGAATATTGAAATGCATAACCATATGCTGGAGAAGTTGTTTCTTGAGCTAAACTTGCTCTATTTGTTAGACAGTTCCAAGGGTGAGCCCTAAAAACAGTATCTCTAACCGATTCATATCTTTGATTAACAACTCGCGCCGCTTTACTATTCTCATCTAATGAAGTGATGTTAGAAGCGCCTAGATTGTTAAGCGCAAAGTTTGCAATATCAACTGTACTCGCCATTTTAACCTATCCTGTAAAAGAAGGGGCGGCGAACCGCCCCAACCTAATTAGTCAACTACATACTTGATAGTTACTTCGATACTTCCTGTACCAGCAGCACCGCCCATAGTTGCGGTAACAGCAACTCCATCTTCGTTAGTGTCTGTCTCTGTGCCTGAGCCTAGAGCTAGAGTAGCGAGGATGTCTACCTTCTGAGCAGATGTTGAAGCAGCAGCAGCTTTATAAGCAGCAGCGGCAGCAACAACAGCAGTGCCAGCCGCATTAGTATGCGCGGCATAACCTACTGACAAAGTTGTTGATGAACCCATAGCATCATGTGCTAGTGACCCTTCAAGCAATCTTGCGCCGTCTGGTAGAATAAACATCTCAATAACATCACCAGATGCTAAAGAAGATGCTTCGTATGTACCATGAGCTACACGGACTCTACCGCCCAGCTCATTTGCCTTGTTCATCACGGCTGGAATAGCGCGTGTGTTAGTGCGTTGTGTTGAATAAACAGTAGCCATTAGTCAATCTCCTTATTCGTTACAAGCTATTTCTACCACTTTAGATTCTTCCATACGGGTAGAACCAATAGTTTGGCAGTAATAGACTTGAGTTGAGTATGACTTGTCAGCACGTTCATCAATACGTGCGGCTGGCTCTTTGCCAACAGCAAGCTTCAGACCGTCTTGAGCAAACGCGATAACCTGGCGGCTTGTGCCGTCATCGGTCAAACGATTACTTACGATGAAGTTAAATCCAACAAATGAATTAATTTCACCTTGAGCCAAAGCTTTAACAGTATTGAAGTCGGCTGAAGTCACGGTTGTATTGTTTAACAAATCAGAAATCTGCTTTGGTGAAACAATAATGTGCCGTGGAATAGATGGATCAACACTTGCTGAATCTAGTAGCTCTTTAGCAGATACTAGTTTAGCAATAGTCAAACCAGCAGAACCATGAGCAATCTTTTGCCCAGCAGGTAGTGCTGTTGTTGTTGAACCGTCTTTGCCTGTTTGCGATGAACCTAAAGCAGCGCTGATGACAACATCATCCATTGCTCGACCCATAGCAGCAGCGGCTGCACGGCTATATGTTGATGTTGGATCTACGAGCAAACGCACTTTGTCGCTATCATCGATAAGATCAGCATACTCATAGTCTGACATTGTTACCATTCTTCTGGTATGTGGTGTCTCGACTAAAGGCGTATCCTGATGTCTGCTTGTGCGTAGAACAGCAGCAGCTTGTCCTACTTGATCAAAAAAAGCTTTCTCACCATTAACGCTTTCTGTATCCACTGCATTTCGCAGCAAGGAACCCATCTGCTGTGATAGCATTTGGACATTAGCGCTAAACTGGTTAACAAAAGCTGTAGTAATTTGGGTAGACATATCGTCTCTCCTACTTCTGTTTCAATTTAAGGTTACTGCGCTTGGTTATCTCTTGCGAGGCCTTGCTGCTACTTAGGGTAGCTACTCCGCTTGACTACAAGCTTACTAGTGGGCCTTTCGGTTATCCACTATAAGAAATCACGAAGTCGTAACGCTGTTTGCACGTACTCATCGTGTTGTGGGTGCATTCTATCACCATATGGGCCATCAAGTCTAGTGATGTCAGCAAGTTGTCTGTTTGCTTCCTCTGGCGTCATAATCATTTCGGTAGGTGTACCCTCAATATTATCCTCTCCAATTTGCGTAGCAAGATTAGAAAACATCCGTATTATATCTGGATGATCGCCCAACATTCGCCCATCTGCAAGTTTTATTTCATCAAAAATTTCTGTGCCGCCTAATAACTGATTTGCGGCTAGCTGTGCAACTTCTAATCTTTGCTCAAACGCTTGACCATACTCTTGTCGCAATTCTTGTTCAGCAGAATACTGAGCTTCTTCTGCACCTTGAGAAAAATTGTCATTCATATTTGTTACAGCAGATTTAACAAAATCCATCATTACATTTGCTTGTTGACCATTAAGACCAGCATTTAAAGCATGCTCTCTAAACGAGTTAACGTATGAATCTTCTAACGGAATATCTTTACCAAGCTCATATTGATTAGCTTCTGTCGGAGCCCCAAGCCTTGTATATACTTCGCGCCAATCGTCAGCAGTTGCCGAACTACTTGGTATAGAAACTTTGTCTGCGCCTATCATACGTTGAGCGCTTACATAACTTTTAGCCAATGTGCCTGGATCTGTAAAAGTTCTTAAGCTTGGCTCGTTGCGGATTTCTTCTGGTAAACTTTCTAAAAAACTAACCGGTGCTGCATCTGCTACTGCACCTTCTTGAGATCCTGTATCTTGGATTGCCTCTTCGCTCATTGCGGTTCCTTCCCTTCAGCCAGCATTCGGACAATTAACAACACTGTTGCTCGCTGGCCCTCGTTAAATGCACTTTCATGTGGGTTGCCCGAAAATGTCGTTGTCTCATAACCAAACCTTGATTTGAGATCTTTTAATACTTTTTCACCGTCATCTGTATTAAACGTGCGGCGATAAGATAATTTTAGTTCTTCTAATTGCTTCACTGCTCTAAACCACCTACTGCCTTAACTAAAGGCGCAACTTGATTAGCTTGCTCTGCTTGCATCATTTGTTGTTGCATCGCAGCTTGTTGTTCAGCAGCTTGCGCTTGCTGCCTACGCATTTTAGCTACTTCTTCATCACTTCTAATAACACGCGCAGGTAAACCTGTTACTTCAACCAAATACTGCACAAGCTTATCACTGTCTAAATAATCCATAACAGGTGCTATTTCTGCTACCTGCATCATAACTTCAAAGCCTCTAAGCATAGACTGAAGGTCTGTAAGTTTCTGCGCTTTTGCCAATGGCGATACATATTCAATATCTATGTCTTGACCTTGTAGTTGCTCCGGAGCAGCAGGGAGGAGGCCATTCCGGAGCAGCAACGCAAAAGACCGAGAGATTAGAGGCTGCAACAGTTCCGATTGCAACCTGCCTAAGACAGGTCCGAGAAGCCTCATTTTTTCTTCATTACGCTGCAACACCTCAGTCGCTGTCATGGCTGGGCCTTGTGACATAAGCAACTGATCAACATAAAATGCCTGACGTATCGCATTACGCCTTTGCTCTTCCATGTTTAAACCTAGCGGATTGTTAGCGCCGATCTGCAACGGCTCTAGTCTGTCTCTTGTGCCTGTACGAAAAAAGTTAAGTGCGCCTGGTGTTGTTCTAACCGGTAATACAAAACCATCATCCGGAACCATTAGCGGTGGGTCAATCTGTTTTTGAGCAGCACGTATTGTTGTCTCAGACATTTTGTTAACCATCTTAACATCTGGCAACGCATTCATAGCTGGAGATCTACCGTAAGTGCTTACACTGTCTTTAACAAAACGTGGAACCATAAACGGAAAATCATCGAAACCACTTTCTGACAACATAGATTTTGAATCAGCGTGATAATAAACAGATGCAATAGGTTTACCTTTAGCTAGTTTTGTTCTTGACTCACCCCTTGGAAAAACAACATGCACAATCTCATGTTCTTTGTGGGGATCATTTTTTATGTCTTTAGACATTTGCTGCGGTAATTTATCTTCGCCAAACCTTTGTGCTGCTGCACGAGCGCTCATTTTGAATTTTCTATACACTGTATCAACAAGGCCATTCGCGTCTTCAGCTACAGTTATCTCTGCAATGTGACGCGCAGAAAACCTAATGCCATCCTTGTCACCTTCAACCATTAAAGCAGCCGTACCAAAAACAACTAGGTCATAATATAACTCATGTATCTCTTGTTGAAAATTTGATCTGTTAAAAGCTTTATACATTTGATCCATGCATAGCTCTAACCACTCATTAGCCATGTCATCATTTTGTAATGCTGGATCACGGTATCGCATCGAGAACCAAGGGGAGCTAGGAGAAGTGAGCATACCATGCAAAGAGGACGAAAGAAGTTCTACAGCGTGTACGGCTGTACCGTCATAAATTAACTCAGTTCGCTTATCCCCTTGGGTTCTCTTCTTTGTGATGTCTGCTTTTCGCGGTAACATATAATCCGCAAGCTCTTGCCAATGTTTTTCCCAATTAGATCTTTGCGTCTGTAACGTCTTAAACCTACGGTCTAACTGTGCAATAAGCGGATTTACTTGTACCATTACATCATTCCAATACTATTCATTAAAGAAGGCTTTTTCTTTTTTTTATCTTTACCCATAGCTAAACCGCCATGTGTGCGCCCAGCCATTTTTTGGTTTAATCTTTCTAATGGATCAACAGTCATATCTGCGCGGCGCTTAGCTGGCTGCGATGACCGAGCCCCCATTTCACCAGCAATATTCTTTTTGCCGTACATCATGCAATCATTTTACCCATAAGAGATCTTTTTTTACGTGTAGGTGCTTCTGCTAACAGTCCTTGAGCAGTTGTTTTTACTGTACTGCGCCTACTTGTTTTTGCTGTACCTGCAACTTTCTTTTCAGCTTCTCCACCTGCTTCTGCTTCAATTTGAGCAGCTTCTGCTTCTCCACTAGCAGCAGTACCAATACCAACCTCTTCATCTTTTACAGGCGCTTGCACTTCACCAGTTACCATTCCTGGCGCTTCCGGAACTTCTGGTGCTTCAGCTACAGCCGGTATTTCTGGTGTTGGCGTAGGCGCTGGAGCCG
>VMHT01147177.1_pt1 | contig 21811 bp, 22 predicted proteins | sample 4693611 | NCBI WGS metagenome assembly VMHT01 (sample SAMN12280063, study PRJNA550983) | marine metagenome | isolation source: seawater sampled from same location over 5 years 0.02-0.2 micron viral filtrate | place: USA: collected off the coast of southern California halfway between the port... ...
CCCATGGCTAAAGGCATGCGACCGGAACTTTTAAAAAAGCTACAAACTATTTAGCCTTCGATAAAAATAATGTCGATTCGGACATTATTTAAGACCGTTCATCCTAATTCACTTGTTTTCAGAATATTACTTAGGTAAGTTGTAGTATAATATTTAAAAATCAGAGAATTATGAAAACTGTAAAACTTATCAGCCTGCTCCTCACAATTGTATTATTGCAAACCACCAACCTCTTTGCTCAGAATACTAATCAGGCTTTCTGGGTACATGAAGACCAGGTAAAACCTTCTATGCTAAAAGAATATGAAGCAGTTACCAAGGATTTTATTAAAGCCTGCGAGGAACACGATCTTAAAGATGCAGACTGGGCCACAGCTCGTATTGATGGCGGAACCTATTTAACGATTGCTCCAATTAATAGTATGGCCGATTTTGACAAAAATCCCATGGCGCCTTTAGCGGAAAAAATGGGAGAAGAAAACTTCAGGGCTATATTTAATCGATTTGATAAATGCTACGATACGCATCGCAATTATATGGTGCATTTAATAGACGATATGTCTTATATGCCCAATGGCCTTACTACCAATACAGAGGGAGAAAATTACAGGAAATGGCATTTCTTTTACGTAACACCCCAAAATGTTGCTAACCTTAGAAACAAAATGAAGGAAGTAAAATCTCTTTACGAAGAAAAAGGGGCTAAACAACATTTTAGAATTTACCGTAATGGTTTTGGAAGTACAGGAGATTATTACCTCGTGGTAATTTCAGCAAAAGATGCGCAATCCTATGCTAAAACTTCTGAAGAAACAGATAAACTGCTGGGAGAAGAAGGTGAAAAATTATTTGAAGACCTCATGCAATATGTTCATAAATATGAATCTAAAACAGGCAGTATGCGCCCAGATTTAGCATATACCGCAAATTAATAAAAAGAGCAGCTATGAAAACTTTACATCTCTATTTCATCTCATTACTTATTGGCTTGTTTACTTCAAACTATTTGATTGGCCAGGAGAATATTGATCAGGATTTGGTAAAACAGCTATATGAAGTTTTGCAAAATAAAAATGCTACGTCAAATGAAATTAAAGCTATAACAAACAATATAGACTGGGATGAGATAGAAAGTGTAAAGAGAACAAACTACAATATTACGCTTAACGGGATCATAGAAAATAAATGGCAAAACATTCTATTTAAGAATCTCAATTTTGATTTATCAGATAAGAATAAGGTTTTGGTAACCGGAATAGTGAAGGGTCGCAAAGCATCAGAATGTGAATACATCTATACTAGATTTAAACACTCCTGGTCTTTAAAGAATGGTAAAATAATAGGTTTCCTAGAATAATTAAAAATATAAAGTCATGAAAGAGTTAATGTCATTAGGAGTTGCAATAGTCATATTTATAGCTTTTAATCAGCAACAAACACGCTACACCCAGCAATCACCCGAAATAGAGACTTACAAACAAGTACTCAAAGATTATGAAAACAGGGATTGGAAAGCTATGATAGCACATTATAGTGATAACGCTAAAATAATGAACAATGTAACGGAAGAAGAAGGAAAAAACCTGACGCAATTCTTAGCTGAAAACAAGAAAGATGCGTCTCAATTTTCTAGCTGGGATTTTGTAGACGATGCTTCGGAATATGAAATGATCGTGAACGATAAGGGCGAAACCTGGGTGAACTTTTGGGGACTTTGGGAGGGTACTTTTAAAACGAATAATAAAGTATATCAAATTCCCACTCATATAACAGCCCAGTTTGTTAACGGGAAAATTGTAAGAGAATTTGGTTACTGGGATATTTCAAAAATAATAAAGGATATCCAGCAGACAGATGAATTAAGTTCTTCAGAAGAAAGAACAGGGAATTAACTGTTAATACAGTTACGACTTACTAAAATGCTATGATGATGAAAACGGCAGGAATTATAGGCGGTTCGGGCTTTATTGGAAGCTATATAACCAGGAAGTTTTTGGAAGAAGGCTACGAGGTAAAAGTCTCGGTAACCAATATCCATAAGAGCGAGAAATATCAGCATCTTTTTGATCTTCAAAATTCAGAAAACCTCAACATCAGTACCTTTAAGTTGGAAGATCTGGATCCCTTAAAAGATTTTATAAAAGATTGCGAGATCATAGTTCATAGTGGCACTCCCTTTCAACTTGATGTAAAAGACCCGCAAACTGAACTTTTTGACCCTACCATAAAAGGAACCCAAAATTTTCTTGAAGCAATAAGCGAAGATTCGAATATTGAAAAAGTAGTTTTTATTGCGTCTGTTGCCGCCTGGAATACCAATTTCCCTATGCCGGCGGGTGGCAAAAGCTTTTCCGATACTTTTGATGAAAAAGAGGATAGGTACACTAGTGAAGATAGCCATCCCTACTCTCAAGCCAAATTTATTGCCAACCAGGTCGTTGAGAAATTCATTGCAGATAATCCAGAACTTCCATTTGAAATTTGTTCTGTTTCACCTGTAATGGTGATGGGCAAATCTTTGTCTAATAGAGAAGACTCCACCTCTACCGGTTTGCAATTTCTTATAAAAAACAAATTAGCGCCAGATGATTTTATTCAAAGACTCTACGATAATAATGTTCCTTTTGCCGTGGTAGATGTTGAAGACGTGGCAAATGCCACCTACCAGGCGGCCACGAAAAAGGGCTTACACTGCAAAGATTACCTTTTAACGAGTGAAACCTATAAAGTATGGGATATTCATCAAATGTTGAATCATAAAGAACCCAAAGAAAATGCACAAATCGTCTATAAAAACGATCTCGCAAAAACCGATTTAGGAATTCAGTTCAGGCCTGTAAGAGAAACCCTGGAGAGTTACTCTAAATGAGATATTATCGAATTAAAAATATATTAATCATGAAAAAGTTACTAATAATTATGGCATTGATGCTGGTTAGCAATACCGGAATAGCCCAGGACAAACTTTATTTGATTTTCGAATTTATGAAAGTAGATAATAATCAGGAACAGGCCTATATGGAAACCGAGGCATTCTGGGAAAAAATTCACGTAGAACGCGTTAAAAACGGAGATATTCTGGGTTGGGATCTTTGGAGCTTACAGCCCGGTGGCGAAGATCAGGGCTATCAATACCTAACCGTAAATATCTATAATGATCCCTTAAAAATGATGAGTAATGCCGGGAATTTTGAAGCCGCTTTAAATGCAGCTTATCCAGACATGCCGGAAGATGAACTAAATGAAAAATTCTATAACACCGCGAAATCAAGAGACCTGGCAAAGCGTATATACTTAGAACAAATAGCGGTTACCAAAGGAGATTTTGATATGCCCCTGGGAACAGTTGCAGCAATTAATTTAATGAAAGTTTCACAAGAAAATTACGGCATCTTTGAGCAAAATGAAGCAGAACTTTTTCAGCCCATGCACCAAAAAGAAGTGGATGATGGCTTCAGAGCAAATTGGGATTTATTGCGTTATATGCTGCCTTCGGGAAGTGCTGTTTATGCAACCCATATCACCGTGGATATGTATAAGAATTACGAACAACTTTTTAGCTCCTGGGCTAATCAGAGACCGGCTTTATCTGAAGAACAAATGGGAAAAATTCAGGAAGTCCTGACGATGCGTGATTTAAAATATAGATATATGGCTACGCTTCGAAGAAAGGTGCGGTAAAATGAATATATCTTTTATTCAATGAAGTTTAATTATGGAAAAGTCAAACCAAAAGCCTGAGTATTTTTTACTCAGGCCAGAAGTAGAAAAATCTTATGGCTATTCACATGCCGTAAAAATTGGAAATAGCATAAAAATTTCCGGTGCCGTGAGTATGGATAACGAAGGGAATCCTACCGCTGTAGGAGATTTTGAACAACAAATGAAAAACTGTTATTCCGATTTGGAGAAAGTGCTGAAACACTATAACTCCAGCTTTGAGGATGTGGTTGTAGAGAACATATTCACCACCAATATGTCCAAATTTCTGGAATTTGCAGACTATAGATCTGAAATTTACAAAACGCATTTCCCCACCGGATCCTGGCTTGGCGTAAAAGAACTGGCGCTCCCCGAATTTTTGATTGAAATAGAACTGGAAGTTCATTTAGAACAATAAAAACTTTAAAAAATTAAATCATGAAAATTCTTAAAAACAAGGCCATTTTGTTAATAGCATTTTTAGTTACCATTACCACTTTTAGCCAGGAATACGAGGAAAGTCAAAAAATAAATTATAAAACCGGCAACCCGGCTAATTGGCCTGCTAAACTAGATGCCGTGAGAGCCGCACCCAGTAACCATAAAATCTTATTGGAGAATGACCAGGTAAGGGTACTTGAAGTTTATTTGGCTCCCGAAGAAAAAGAACCGCTTCACCATCACAAATGGCCTAGCGTTTTATATATTCAGGAAGCCGGTGATTTTGTTGATTATGATAGCAACGATAAAGTTATTTTTGATACCCAAAAACTTCCAGAACCATTAAGCTTTCCGCTCACCATGACCAAAGAACCGGAAGCACCACATTCTGTCGTGAATCTTAGCAAAACAAAGCCAATAAAACTCATTCGCGTAGAGATGAAACCTGAAAGCACCAACCAAAATATAAGAATTATTGATGGCCTTTATAAAGCTTTTGGCGAGGGTGATATTCCTTCTGTCCTGGAAGCGATGGATAAAGAAATTATATGGAACGAAGCCGAAGGTAATGCTTATGCCGATGGTAATCCATACATAGGTCCAGAAGCTATTTTAAACGGAGTTTTTGCAAGAGTTGGAGCTGAACACGAATATTTTAAACTTGAAGACATCCAACTACATGAAATGAGCAACAATAAAGTATTAGCTACTTTGCGCTATGATGCTAAATTTAAAGAAACCGGTAAAACTTATAACGCACAAGTTGCTCACCTATGGATTTTAAAAGATGGAAAAATTAGTGCCTTCCAGCAATATGTAGATACCAAAAAATTAAATGATGCGATGGGTAACTAGTAAGCTATATCTAGGTAAGGTCACGAGACATTTAGAGTGGTAAAAATATTTAGATTTCGAGGTATCCAATGATTATAGAGTAGAAAATCAAAAAAGCCTATTTACTTTATTTCATTCGATATTAAATACCAGAAAAGCAATTTATATAAATTATTACTGGCCGGAATTAGTGGAAAATTGCTTATAAATTTTAACAGCAGAATTTATAACTAGCAAAACAATAAAACCAACTACCAGACCTGTTAATAGTTCCAGAATAATACCGGGAACCGGTATACTTTCTATAAAATCGTGATAAAAATGTAAATTATGTACAAAAATACCTCCCGAAACCAAAAGTAAAGCGATAGTTCCAATAATAGACAATCCTTTAATCAACTTGGGTAATGCATTCACCAGGAAGTGCCCAACTTTATCTGAAAAACTATTATCTTCATCATTTAAATTGATAAGCTTCGCGCCAAATTCGTCCATTCTCACGATTAAAGCAACAATTCCGTAAACTCCAACAGTGGCCACAATGGCGATAATTGTAACTACCAATATTTTGGTTAGCAAAACTTCTTCCCCAACAGCACCAAGCGCAATTATGATAATCTCTACAGAAAGTATAAAATCAGTTAAAATCGCAGACTTTATCTTTTCCTTCTCCCTACTTAAGACTTCTTCTTCAGAAAGTTTTTCTAGTTTAGGTTTTTCCTTTTTGTGCTTATGCGGAAAAAGGTATTCATGAATTTTTTCAGCCCCTTCATAAGCCAGGTAGAGTCCGCCAATAATTAATATAATAGTAATAGCAGCAGGCAAAAATGCACTTAGCAGAAAAGCCAGCGGCAAAATAATTAGCTTGTTTAAAAAAGACCCCTTCGTTATTGCCCAAAGAACCGGCAATTCCCTGGAAGACATAAACCCTGATGCTTTTTCGGCGTTAACGGCGAGATCATCTCCCAGCAAACCGGCAGTTTTCTTTCCTGCCACTTTACTCATTACCGCTACATCGTCCATTAAGGTTGCTATATCATCTAAAAGGGCAAAAATTCCTGAAGCCATAGTTTTTTATTTAAAGAGCCAAGATAAGTGTAATTGCTAAACTGAAATTAAAATAATTTCGTAAAATTTCTTTCAAATTAGCATAACTACTACTATAGATGCTACATCCTTTTTGCAACTTTTATAAATTTTCTACGTCATTATTAAAAACAAGGTTCTACTCCTCTAAAATTTCAACATAAAATCATATAACAAATGCTTATGTCTAAACTCGTGTTTTTCTCCAGCCTCTTAGTAATAGCTATCCTCTCTTATCTAATTTCATCTTTTGAATTTCTTTTAATAGCAATTATTGCGCTCACTTTTATCTTCCTGGTATTCGCCGGGTTAATCCATCTTTTAAAAAAGCTAAATGCGAAATACTTTAAAATCCCATCATTAATTTTAGTGATTTGCATCTTTGGTATAGGTGTTTCTCTCTTTAGACCTTATGAAAAAGCTGTGACCGAAACAGGAACACTAAGTGAAAAACTACAATATGCTTACGAAACCGATCAAAAAGATAGAAAGTTACTCAGGTCACTTCTCACCTACTTTAGTGATTTAGAAAATAGAGATGATATAAGATTAGCCCAAATAAAGGAACTTCGGAGAGAAGACACGATAAAAAAAGCTTTAGATAAATTCTATGCTGGTTTTATATATCACCACAGCGATAACAGTAGCGACTATAAAATAGCTTCCAAACTGGCATCGGAGGCTGCCGAAAGTGCTTCGCTAAAAGATAATTATCAGGTGCAATGGTTAAGAAAAGCAACGTATGATCGTTACTTACTATCTATAGGAAAACAAGAAAAGTACAATACTCAAAATAGTTTTAGTATTGATTTTGAATAAATTAAAAAGGACCAGGCATTTAAACTCATCACTCCAAATTCCCGAAACATATTCATTATTTAAATAAATTCTAAATAAAATTTGCGCTTTTAGCAGGAAGATTTTATTTTCGCTTTATGTTTATTTAGACCTATTACAAATAAAATTCTTAAAAAGGTCTAATAGAAAAATAAATATCTGGCTCTGGCCAGGTTTAAATATTGGCGATGGGAAAGAATAAACCAACTAAGAAGTTCAGGAAGTATATACGCACAGTACATTTATATTTAGGGCTGGCTACGGGCTTAGTTGTATTTATTGTATCCATTACCGGTTGCTTATGGGTGTTTCAGGAAGAAATTAAAGCCTTAACATCTAATGTTCCAGAAGTTGTCCCTCAAAATAATCCAGAGATAGATCCCCTGGAAGTAAAAAATATAGCGCAAAATGTTTTTCCCGGAAAACACGTTCATGGAACCTTATACCAGGGAGGCACCAGCCCAATAGAAGTAATCTTTTATGAAGAAAAACCAGAGTTCTACAAATCGGTTTTTGTACATCCCTGGAGCGGCGAAATTTTACATATAGAAGATCATCTTTCAGGATTTTTTCACTTTGTTTTAGATGGGCATATGCATTTGTGGCTACCAGCAGAAATAGGTAGTGAGATCGTTGCCTGGAGCACATTTATATTCTTTCTAATGCTAGTTTCGGGCATTATTTTATGGTGTCCCAAAAATAAAAAAGTCAGGAAGCAACGTACCTGGTTTCGATGGAAAGAAAGCACTAAATGGAAACGAAAAAATTATGACCTTCATCAAATTATAGGTTTTTATGCTAGTTTTATCGCCGTAATATTCATTTTTACGGGCCTAGTTATAACTTTTGAAAGCTTTGCCGGAGGCTTTTACAAAACCATTGGCGGGAAAAAAGAAGTGGTATTTTCTGTTCCTGAAAATCCAGCTGGAAGTTTTGAAAGCACCGGCGATGGAAATGAACCTATCAGGCAATTGGTGCCTTTTCTTAAAGAAAAATTTCCCGATGCAAAAGATTATGAAATTCACTATCCATATGATGAAAACCATAGTATTTACGTAGAAGTAAGCAATAGTGATGGAATTTACTACAATTCAGATTATAGATTTTACGATCAAAACGATCTTGCTGAAGTTCCCTCTGAAACTATTTACGGTGTTTACGAAGAAGCAGGTGTAGCCGAAAAAATACTAAGAATGAATTATGATATTCACGTTGGTGCCATCGCGGGATTACCGGGTAAGATTCTTGCTTTTCTAATTAGCCTGCTTTGCAGCTCACTTCCGGTTACCGGTTTCTTGGTTTGGTATGGAAAGAAGGTGAAAGCTAAAACTTCTAAAAGAAAAGATAGAAGAGCACTCGCTACTTCCAATTAAAAAATCCGGTTTTTAAAGCTTTTATTTTTTAAGTTTCAACTCCTAAAATCTCGATTATCAAATAAACTACTTCGGAGCATGTTCACGAAACATTCTTATGGAAAAATATAATTTGATTTCGAGGCAAGCCTCGGTATATTCGATCTCGATTATCGAGTAAAATAAATTTTGATGATACTTGTCATATTTTATTTAGAGATAGCGAGTTAACTTACAGGGTCTTTTTAAGTTCAAGCATTATGGAAACCATGACCTCGACCGATAGTACTCAAATCCTTGCCGAAAATTATATTGGGAGGCTGGGATATTTCTCTAGAGAAAGAGTAGAAATTATTCCTATAACTTATTATTTTGACCCAGAACATAACAGTATTTTGAGTTATTCGGGACAGGGAAATAAAATTGAAGCGATGCGTAAAAACCCTTTGGTTTCCTTTCAGGTAGATGAAATCACTAATTTAGAGAAATGGAAATCGGTTCTTATATATGGCAGGTTTGAAGAATTAACCGGAATCGATGCTAAATATATGCTCCATATTTTTTCTGAAGGAGTTAAGAAAACTATCAAAACTAAAGAACAGTCTTACCCTGATTTTATACAGAATTTCTCAAGTAAAACAGAAAGCTCTGATACTCCAATAGTTTTCCGTATTAATATAGATGAGCTTGCAGCGCGAGAAAGAGTGTAGATGGCCTGGGAAAAATATCAATCGTAATAAACAGCATTTGTTTTCATACTCAAATAAGAAGCGAAGGGTTAAAGCTATATCATACTACAACTCGGTGACCATATAAGATCCTCATATTAGATTGATATCTAACTAAAAACTTAAGATTCTATATATTCGTTTAAAATCTATCTTATAATAGTTTTATAAGTCAGATTTTAAGACTTGCAATCCCTTAAATTCATTTCCAATAGTTTTTGCCTAATCACTATAGTTATTTAGTATAAAAATTGAAAACCTATAAGAAAAAATTATAGTAATTTTAAAATGTTAAACTATTAAAACTTTTTAATTATGGAACACAATCAATCAAAGAATCCTGATAATCATAAAGTATGGGACGTAAACGAATCCAGTAGATGCCCATTTATGGGAGGAGCAGTTGAGAAAACTGCAGGTATGGGAACGACCAATAGAGACTGGTGGCCAAATGCTTTAAACCTGAAAATTTTGAAGCAGCATTCTAATTTATCTAATCCAATGGATGAGGATTTTAACTATGCTGAGGCTTTTAAAAGCCTTGATCTTGCCGCAGTAAAGAAAGACTTAAATGACCTTATGACTGATAGCCAGGAATGGTGGCCGGCAGATTATGGTCACTATGGTCCATTTTTTATAAGAATGGCCTGGCATAGTGCAGGTACTTATCGTATTGGTGATGGTCGTGGCGGCGCAGGTTCTGGTTCGCAAAGATTTGCTCCTTTAAACTCCTGGCCAGATAATGCTAACCTGGATAAAGCACGTTTACTTCTTTGGCCAATTAAGGAAAAATACGGTAATAAAATATCCTGGGCAGATTTAATGATTCTTGCCGGAAACGTTTCTCTTGAATCCATGGGACTCAAAACTTTTGGTTTTGCCGGTGGGCGTGAAGATATTTGGGAACCTGAAGAAGATATCTATTGGGGTTCTGAAGGAGAATGGCTAGGAAATAAAGAACGATACCAAAAAGAAGATGACCTTGAAAATCCATTAGGAGCTTCGCATATGGGTCTTATTTATGTAAATCCAGAAGGGCCCAATGGAGAACCTGATCCTATTGGTGCTGCCAAAGATATTCGGGAAACTTTTGGTCGTATGGCAATGAACGATTACGAAACAGTGGCACTAATTGCCGGTGGACATACCTTTGGAAAAACCCACGGCGCTGCCGATGCTGAGGAATATGTTGGCGCAGAACCGGCGGGAGCAGGAATTGAAGAAATGGGACTCGGTTGGAAGAACAGTTTTGGAAGCGGAAAGGCAGAGAATACAATCACCAGTGGAATTGAAGGTGCATGGACTCAAACACCTACAAAATGGAGCAATAGCTTTTTTGATAACCTATTTGGATTTGACTGGGAATGCCATAAAGGTCCTGGAGGTGCCTACCAATGGAGACCAAAGGACGGCGCCGGTGCAGGGACTGTCCCAGATGCGCATGATTCTTCAAAAAAACACGCCCCATTTATGCTAACCACAGACCTGGCTTTAAGAGAAGATTCTGAGTATTTAAAAATTTCAAAACATTTCCACGAAAACCCAGAGGAATTTGCAGATGCTTTTTCCAGGGCCTGGTATAAATTAACGCATCGCGATATGGGGCCTATTTCCAGATATTTAGGTCCAGAAGTTCCATCAGAAGAACTTATTTGGCAAGACCCTGTTCCTAAAGTAGACCATGAATTAGTAAATGAGAATGATGTTAAGGAACTAAAGAAAAAAATTCTCAATTCTGGATTAAGTGTTTCACAATTAGTTTCTACCGCCTGGGCTTCGGCCTCAACGTTTAGAGGTTCAGATAAACGTGGAGGCGCCAACGGTGCGCGTATTAGACTGGAACCACAGAGACATTGGGAAGTTAATAATCCTCCTCAACTTCAGGAAGTATTAACCAGATTGGAAAATATTCAAAGAGAATTCAATGAAGCACAGGCAGGAAATAAAAAAGTTTCCCTTGCAGATCTTATTGTACTTGGAGGTTGCGTTGCAGTTAAGAAAGCCGCTGCAGATGCTGGCCATGAAATTGGCGTGGCATTTATACCGGGACGTACAGATGCTACGGCAGAGCAAACAGATGCTGAAGCTTTTGAACCTCTTGAACAAAATGCAGATGGTTTCCGAAATTATGCGAGGAATAGAGACAATATATCGGCTTCAGCCGAAGAAATGCTGGTAGATAAGGCACAATTACTCACCTTAACTCCACCAGAAATGACAGTATTAGTTGGTGGAATGCGGGTTTTGGATACGAACTTTGACGGATCTAAACGCGGTGTCTTCACAGATAGACCAGGACAGCTTACCAACGATTTCTTTAAGAATATTCTTGATATGAAAACCACATGGAAAGCAACGTCAGATGCTCAAACCGAATTTGAAGGTAGAGATCGCTCCACTAATAAAGTAAAATGGACAGGAAGTAGAGTCGATCTTATTTTTGGATCGAACTCAGAGCTTAGAGCTTTAGCTGAAGTTTATGGAACCAGAAATTCAGAAGAAAAATTTGTAAAAGATTTTGTGAAAGCCTGGGAGAAAGTAATGAACCTCGATAGGTTTGATGTGAGATAAATGTATTTCTATAATTACTAGTAATCCCTCTCAGAGATTCTGAGAGGGATTACATTTTTCCTTACTAAATAACTTTATTAATGAAAATTATTTAGCTTATTGAGTTAGTAATTTCGCACTCTAACTTCTAGTGAATAATGGTAGTTCAATACTAAAGTGAATAGGAGAATAAATAAGTTGCGATACCTACTACATCTGATAAAATTTTTAACTTACAGAAAATTTAATGATTAATTCTTCCAAAATCGCTTATTGGTCTGATTGTAACCATAACCATATTTATTTCCATAACTTAAATTTGCGTTTTTAACATCATTTAGAATGAAACTGAGATCGTGAAATTTATTCTCTTCTTTGGCTTTCAAAGCAAACTCCAGTAACTCAATTTCAGTATATCCCGCCCTAACAACATACAAAATTAAATCAGCATATTTCGTGATTAAAAAGGTATCAGCCACCAACATAGAAGGTGCTGTATCCACAATAATATAATCATAGTGCTCTCTTAAATTCGAAAACATCAACCCAATTTTTTCTTGTTTTAAAAGCTCATAAGGATTTGGTGGTATGCTACCTGAGTTTAAGATATTAAGATTCTCGTGTAAACTAGAGGGTTTAATAAACTGGAATAAATTTTTATCCTCGTGAATGAGATAATCGCTCAAGCCCTTCATTTCGTCTTTATCATTAAGATAAACATGTAGTTTCGGATTTCGAAGATCTGCGCCTATTATTAAAACGCGTTTAGATGTGTTAGCTAGGGTTAAACCTAAATTAATACTGGTGGTTGTTTTACCTTCTCCTTTTATAGTAGAAGTTACAAATATTATGGCCCCTTTATTTTTTTCTTTAGTATTTACTAAAAGATACTGCAAGTTAGTTATCAAAATTCTAAAAGATTCTGCCAATACTGAGCGATCATTATTTTCTATAATTGTTTTTTTACCTCGCATTTTTGGAATAGTACCTACCAACGGAATTTCTTTAGAAAGGTTTTCTAAATCATTTCTATAACGTACTTTATTATCTAAAGCAGATTTCACGTAAATTATTGAGAAGGGTAAGAACATAGCTAGGACGAAACCGCCCATATATATATTTACCGGTCTTGGAGACACTGCCCATTCGTTAAAAAAAGCACGGTCCACAATTTTTGCTTTTGGCTCTGTAACTGCTAATGATAAAGAAGTTTCTTCCCGTTTTTGTAAAAGAAATAAATACAGAGTTTCCTTAATACTTTGTTGACGTTCTATGCCTCTAAACTGTCTTTCCTGAGAAGGAACCGCATAAATTTTTGATCCAATACTGGAAGCCTGTCGATCTAAATCTCCTTGAGAAATTTGAAGATTTGAACGCATCCTTTTCAAACTATTTAAAATATTATTTTTAATTTGGCTAATTTGACTATTCAGTCTTATAATAACTGGGTTTTTTTCACTGGATCCACTTAGGATCCTGTTTCGTTCCAATACCAGGTTGTTATACTCAGTAATTTGTTGATTTACACCCGATTCGGTAATACCTAAATTAGCGGGCAGTAAGTCTGAAGATGAACTAGAAGAAAGATATTGCAACATCGCATTAGAAAGTTCTAGTTGTGTACCCACCTCCTGCCTTTGTTTATTATACTCACTGGCATTTTGAATAAACATTTGCGATTCTGCCTGAATATCAGTAAGCCTATTTTGCTCTTTAAAAGTCTCTTTGCCTGTCTCTACAGAGTCCAATTCTTCATTAATAATTGCAAGGCGCTCATTTATAAATTTTGCAGTATTCCCTGCTATAAGGTTTTTATCTTCTATAGCCGCACGGTTATATTCCATAACCAACTGATCTAGTACATCCCTTGCTTTTTCCTTTACAGGGTCATTCAACTCTAATTCTATAAGGGATGAATTTTCCTCTTCCCTTATAAAACTTATTTGATTTCGGTAATGTGAAGCCATTTTTTCAATATCTGTAAACCTCACTATTACCGGGGGAAATGATTTCATTTCTCCACGATTTTTGGGATTCAAAACGATATTGGCAAACCCTATATCCATAGATTTTCCGGGTTCAATTCTATAAGTTTTTTCTAAAGCAAGATTCTTTACAACAAAAGAGTTTCCGGATGTTGAAATTTCAAAACCTGTACTTCCAATATCTTTCAATTTCTCCTCATTTAAACGTAGAACTTGTAAAGAAAAAGGAACATTCTCATATAGTTCCTTCGTTCTTATTTCCCCTTCCATAAAATATTGTATATGTAGGTTCAATGCCTTAACTACGTCATTCATAATACGTCTCGAGCGCAAGATTCCCAATTCATTTTGAACATTATTGGCAGCCATCCCCCCAAAAAGATCCATTTCGGCATACGCGTTTCCAGCGCTATTGGCCCCACTTTCTTCATCGACTATAATAATACTCGCCGATGCATTGTAAATTGGTGTGGTATATCGCAAATAAAAGTAGCCTCCTACTAAAAAAACTATGATACATAATAAAAACCATATCCAGTTCTTAGTATACTTTTCCAGTTCCTTTCGAAGATTTAATTTTTCTATTGTATTTTGTTTTGGCGCCATAATTAATTAGTATTTGTAATCAGGATTACAATTGATGCAATAACTGAAGCTATAGAAATATATGTAGATGCGATTCCTAGAGATCCGGCATTTTGTCTACGAGAACTTTTTGGCTCTACATAAACCACATCATTTTGTTTGAGATTGTATTGTGATGAATTTATTACACTGGCTTTTGTCAAATCGACATAAGAATAAGTTTTCACACCATCTTCCTCACTAATAATCAAAATATTATCCCTCTTCCCAAAAATTGTTAAGTCGCCTGCCATAGCAAGAGCTTTTGAGAGGCTTATATGATCGTCTTCAATATTATAGTTTCCAGGCTGATTTACCTCTCCAAGTATGCTCACCTGAAAATTAAGAATACGCACATTTATAATGGGATCCTTTACATAATCGCTTATGAGCTCTTTTATTTTATTCGAAAGCTCTATATTGGTGAGACCTTTCACATCTACAGTTCCTATAACTGGAAATTCTATAGTTCCAGTATTAGATACCAAATAGGTTTCTAATTCTACCTGCCCAGCCATATTAGCCTGGCCGGCAATAGACTTGGTTAAATTAAAAGGAGTGGCAGCCTCCTGCTCTGGAGCTGAAACCCTAATAGTTAGTACATCATCGGGTTTTATTTGAATGTTATTATTCAGGTTACTATTGGTACTTCGTTCCAATGAAGTATCAATATCTTGAAAATAAACAATTTTTTTCCGCGAGACGCATGAGGCCATTATCAAAATACATAGGCTTGCGTAAAAAAAAGGTTTAGCTGATTTCATAATTTAATATTAGATTAGTTATTTATATATGCATGTTATTAAAAAGCATTTTCCTCCCCTTTTAATACATTTGCAATTGTCTGCCAAATGATTCTCAAATCTAAAAAGGGTGACCATTTTTCTATGTAAAATATATCGTAACGAATCCTGTTAATTATATCAGATTTTTTAACGATTTCACCCCTATAGCCTTTTATTTGAGCCAGCCCCGTAATACCAGGTTTGGTAAAATGCCTTACTAAATATTTATCTACTGAAACGGCATACTCCATTGTATGTAATTCCATATGTGGTCTTGGTCCTACTACGCTCATTTCTCCTTTTAGTACATTTAAAAATTGCGGTAGTTCATCTATACTCGTTGTTCTAAGAATCTTCCCTACTTTTGTTATTCTTGGATCTCCTTTTTTACACATTCTTGAATTAGATTCTTTATTTTTAATCATAGACCTAAATTTAAAACACCAGAATGCCTTTTTGTTATATCCATGTCTGACCTGTCTAAAGAAAATTGATTCATTAGATTCCCATCGTGTAAGAACCCAAATTAATGGGGTTAACCAAGACAAGATCAGGATGATAACCAATACTGAAAAGATAATATCAAAAGCTCGCTTGCCGTATTTAGCATAATTCTTTTCGAGAGGGGAATTTCTTAAATTAAGAACAGGTACATTTCCAAATAGCTCTACATTCATCGCTCGCGTAAAAATGCCCTTATTATCTGGCACCAGTTTTAAACGCTTTAAATTATTGTCAGCAAAAGTTATAAGCTGCCTTAAATCTGTGCTGGATATTTGGGAAACCATACAATAAATTTCATCTACTTGTTGGTTAAGTATATAATCATAACAACTATTAATATCACCCAGATAATTATTTTCGGTTGATACTTGATTATGAAAAAAGCCTAAATATCTATATCCAAAATCAGGCTCGCTAAAAATTTTTTGAATTGTAGATATATTCTTATCCTTACCGATTACCACTACATTTACAAAATTACCACCCTCAGCTCGGTATAGTCTTCTTACCGAAAAGAAAAACCATCTATAGAATGTGAGTATAAAAAGCAAGAAAAGAAGTACAAATAACTGATATCCAAATGAAAAATTAATTTTAAAAAATGAGAAAATTGCAAAATAGGCTAATACAAAAATTAGGTAATGCTTAAAAAATTTATTTAATCTTGTTATAAAACGTTCCTTTCTTTCAATTCTATAAAAATTCAATGCTGAAGCAATTAGTAACCAGGAAACATTGTAACTAATTATAACATAAACATTTAAATAAGTTTCAGGCGTTAATGCATATAACGTGATATTTATTGTTACTAAATGCGCAACTATAGAAAACGGTATTATAAAGTAAGATCCTCTCATAAGTGCATAATTCCATCTTGAAAATATTTAGTTAATAAAGTTTGTTAACCGATCTTGCTGATTTAAACCCAAAAATTTGAGGGATAATATATTGAGGGATTTTTCGAATTATTTTAAAAGCCAGGGTAAATGCTCCATTTAATTTGTAGATTCTAATAATTCTGAGGTCTTCTCGAGATTTTTTTAATTGTAAGTTTGCCGATGTACTTAAACCTCCCATTCTCATTTTTACCAACCATTGATTTAAAAAATACTTTTTAATTTTATCATTTTTAAACCATCGCAATGAAATCTCATAATCACTTGCAATTTTATATCCCGGACAGTAATTACCATATTTGGTAAAAATTTCTCTTTTGACAAAAATGGTAGTATGCAAAGGAATCCATCCGAAATACAACAAATTTTTCTTGAAGGGTTTTGAAGGATATATTCTTTTAACCTTTTCAAGGTCTTCCTTATCTACAAACAAACCTTTAGCGTATACCAAATCTGCCCCGCTTTCCTTAAAAGCTCCAGCAATTCTTTCTATTGAGAATTGATCGAAAAACAAATCATCTGAGTTCAAAATACCCAAAACATCCCCAGTAGACTCCGCTATTCCTTTATTTAGTGCGTCAAAAATACCGTTATCCGTTTCTGAAACGTAATACGATATTTTATCCAAATATGGAGCGATTTTTTTTTGAGTACCATCTGTAGAATTCCCATCTATAACAATATATTCTATGTCACTATAAGTCTGATTCAATACAGATTCTATACAATCTACTATACAATGAGCTCTATTATAGACTACTGTTATAATTGAAATTTTCATACGCAGTGAGTGTAAAAAAGGAAGGATAAGTAGTTTTAATGAATAATTTCCTTCTGTCTATGGTTAAGGATTGTTAAAGCTATTGCAAGCCATACTACATTATAAGCAATAATTACAGCAATGTTAAGCGTTGGTGTTAAACCAATAGAATAGAACAAAGCATCAATTATAAATAGATGTCCTAAAATTGAAATAAAAATAAATAAAGCTGAAGTTTTCATAATGTTCCCATTTTAAATTCATTAAACAAATATCATCTCAACTACGCATAACATGCTTTCGCTTAAGTAGGTAGAAAATAAAATTTGGCGGCCTATTTTAAAGATTATCCAACGATAAAATTTAAACATTAAAATTGGGGAACACAGTAAGTTTTTTTTGGGGGGAGGGCAGGGTATAGTGTAGAGTTAAAATATTTTAACCTGTTTATTAAAAGTAACTAATTATCTAATAAATAACAAGAACATTGTAGGCTTTTAACGGGCAAACCCTAATTTTTAGACATAAGGTAATTTTATATCGTTAAACTGTTTTAAGTTAAAAAAAGTACTTGATAATTTCTAATTCACTATAGCAGGCTTACATATCTTTGAACTACTTAAAAGTTCATCAAAATATACTATGGTTTTTACAAGACCCTCCCTAAGTGAAACTTTAGGTTCCCAACCTTCTAAATGTTCTTGGGCTAATGCTATATCGGGTTGACGTTGTTTAGGATCGTCTTGTGGCAAAGTTTTAAATATAAGGTTCGATGGTGATCCAGTTATATCAAGGATATTTTTAGCTAGATCTAACATAGTAAACTCCTTTTGGTTCCCAATATTCACAGGGCCTGTAAAGCTACGCGCAGTTGCCATCATTGCTTGCATACCATCCAAAAGATCATCTACATATTGAAATGACCTTGTTTGCTTGCCATCACCAAAAATAGTAATATCTTCTCCTTTAAGTGCCTGTACTATAAAGTTTGAAACCACCCTCCCATCTTCAGGGTTCATGTTAGGACCATAAGTATTAAAAATACGTACAATCTTTATATCTACGTTGTTTTGGTGATAATAATCCATAAAAAGGGTTTCCGCGCAACGTTTACCTTCGTCATAACAAGAACGGGGACCAATTGGATTCACATTACCCCAGTAATGTTCTGGTTGTGGATGAATTTCGGGATCCCCATATACTTCGCTAGTACTGGCCTGTAAAATTCTTGCATTAATACGTTTTGCAAGTCCCAACATATTTATAGCACCCATTACCGAGGTTTTAACTGTTTTTATTGGGTTATATTGATAATGGACCGGAGACGCCGGGCACGCTAGGTTGTAAATTTCATCTACTTCTATAAAATAGGGCATTGTAATATCGTGGCGCACGAGTTCAAAATAAGGATTATCTATTAGAGAAACGATATTTTGCTTTCTACCGGTAAAATAGTTATCAAGACAAATTACCTCGTTACCTTCTTTTAATAATCTGTCGCAAAGATGTGAGCCAATAAAACCTGCCCCACCCGTTACAAGTATTCTTTTCATATATTTTTGTAATAATTATTAATTGCAAGTTAAATTTAGTTGCTAAAACCCTAGTCTTGTAGCTACATCTCTAAATCCACTTTTTAAAAAAAATTACCCCAAGTGCTATAAGGTGTGAGGCAATATATGTTATAAATAAAAACTTGGTACTAAAAAAGGATATATCGGTAAAAATGAAATAAGGAGTTACAAAACTGGCTATAACCAAATATTTTAACCATAAATATTTCGGTTTGTGAACGTTGATATACTTAAGTTCCAATTTTCTGCTCGCGTACTCAATAGTAAAGAAGACAGCTGTACCGAATATTACGATCAAGACTAAAGATAACTTCCATTTATCTAAAAGTAATAAAAGGAATGCATAAGGTACAAAAGCCTTCAAAAATCTTAGAATTGCGAATAATGGAATACGGTAGTTTTCCTTAACACTCCCATAAGTAAAATAAATTAGAATTGTAAATACATATAGATAGGCAATTTCTAAATTCATCCAGGGTTGGATCAAAATTAAATATAAAGCAAGAAAGAATATCCTAATACTTATTGAAATGAATACATCCCTATTTGGTATTTTTGAAGAGTATATTACGTTTCGAGTTTGTTTTTTCTCAATTCTAATTCCTATATTATCTGTATATATATAACCAATTTCATAAGCAACAGAGAAAGCAATTAAATGTAAAATCACTCCTACAAACACGTATGATATTGACGTTCCCAAAACAATAGTGGCGTAAATTAGAACCCATATATTTTCTTTTACCAGAGAAGAGGAACATCCGATGATACTTGATTTCACTGTATTATTGTGTCTTAGCATATCACGCCTAACTGTATACCAAAGTGGGATAACGAACTCAGAATACATTACACTTCAATTATTATGTCCATAAAATTTATAAGTGATTTCTCTGAATTTAGATCATCGGTATAATAGATGGCCTTTTCCTTTTCGCGTTTAGATACAAACATACGCTTATTGCTTCCATGGGTATCGGAATTTATCCCCCTAATTTGTCCATTCTTGTATAAAAATTCAATTGAAATCACTTCCTTAAAAGGAAAAATTGATGCTATAAGTTTAGCAGGAATCTCCGTGCATCCTGTTAACATAACATCTGCACTGGTAGGGTTTTCATATAATTCTTTACCCAACAGTGTTAATGAACGCAAAAAAGCATGTTTATAATGTTTATTATAATAATTTTCCAAATCCTTTTTTTTTAAACCTCTAAAATAGACCAGGATAATAAATTTTCTATGTTTATAAGGATTATAGGTATGAGTTATAACTAAAGCTCTTAGGAGATTTGAGGCGATGAAAAATCGAACAAACTTCTTGTTACTTCTTAAATATCCTTCAATAAAAGCAAACGTGTTATTTAAATTGGAAAGCGTACCATCCAAATCATAATAGTATGTCGTCTTCCAGGAACTCTGAATTTCTTCATTTTTTTGGAAGCCTGGAATTACTTTCTCTTTCACGGTATTTTAGTTTACAGCTGAAAATTTTTAAAGGTTCGATTCAATTAAAAATAGATAGAATATTAAAAAGCATCTCTAAATTCCAAGAAAGTGTTTAATATGCCAAAGGTTCACCTATTGTTTCAAGTATTCATTATCCATAAATATTAAAGAGAAATGGCTCTAAATTTGTATAATTTATAGTTTTAAAATTTATAAAAGCTTAGAATGGATTTCAGTAATTTCTGAATTTTTGCCATTTTTCCCCCTCTTGAATTCCCTCATTTTAATCTGAATTAGAAATTCGTGATAGCTCATATTCACACAGTATATAAAACCTGGTGTCCCTTCTAAGAAACCTAAATTGATGAAATAGGTATGTAGAAAACGAAACAATGGCCAACCCGGTATTTTACTTAACCACGACTTTAAGGCCGGATTTCTCACACTTGTATTTTTAGCAAAAATTGTTTTAAGAGGTGGCCGTTTCTCTATCCTGGCTTGAGCCTCTTGGCTGGAGTACACGTTATGCCGGGCTATCCACTGCGCCCATCCCTTGGAAAAACTGTAATGCAAATAAGGCTCTCTAATATATTTTATTTCTCCCTGAACTTCCCCCTCCTTTTGGCCGTGGCCAAAATCTGTAAAGCGAGCTTTTGCTTTGTTCAATAATCTAAATTGCCATTTTGGAAAATTATCGCAGTGTTTTAGCCAGCGGTCTTCCAGCATCATTTTCCAACAGCAGTAAAAGCCAGCAGTATTTGCATCTATTTCTGCTACTGTTTCGTTTATTTCATTTACAAATTCAGGAGTAACTACCTCGTCGGCATCCAAAAATAAAACCCAGGTATATTTTAATTTTAAATGATCTAAAGCATGATTACGCTGCTCGCCAAAACTTTCAAATTTATTGTAACTTATATTTGCGTTAAAACTTTTTGCAATATCCAGAGTTGCATCTGTGCTTCCAGAATCCAACACGTGAACATCATCGCACCACCTTAAGTGTTGAAGACACCCCGGTAAATCCTGTTCTTCATTTTTCGTTAAAATAATTACAGAGATCATTAACTTTAATTTTTAGGTAGTTACTTAGATTATTTTTTAAAAGTTTCTTTTAAAAATAATCTGGATGAAATCATCACTTTATCTCGAAAACTTAAGGTTTGTTCCACTTCTCCAGTAATATGTACCACTTCATTTTCTTTATGCGCATCTAAATAGGGAAGACTTTTTTTGAACATATATTTTCCGGGGCCCGCAAAATGAAATATTATACCACCATCTAGAGTGGGTTCAAATTCTGAATATTCCTTCATCATTCCTTTTCTTCCAAAATATTTATAGGAGTTATTGTTAATTTCAAGAGAGTTTCTTTTATAAGTGCCCGAGGTTACCCGTACCTGTTTGCCCGATAACAATAAACGCTTATGAACTTTTCCTGCTAGACAGGCCCAGGCTGACTGCTCTGTCCACCAGTATTCATTACAATTAATTAAATACTTAGTAGTAAGTTTTTCTAAATAATCAAAATTTAAAATTTCAGGATTTACTATAATAATGCCGGCGTTTAATGCGGGAACCATCTTTTCTTTCCATACAAGGTATGGTCCATTCGTTATTGATATAATTTGAGCCATATAAAGTAACCACGGGAAATTTACAATTGAAATGCATAAATTATATCTGAATTTTCAGAAAGTTTGA
>VMHT01196393.1_pt1 | contig 21800 bp, 12 predicted proteins | sample 4693611 | NCBI WGS metagenome assembly VMHT01 (sample SAMN12280063, study PRJNA550983) | marine metagenome | isolation source: seawater sampled from same location over 5 years 0.02-0.2 micron viral filtrate | place: USA: collected off the coast of southern California halfway between the port... ...
GTTGATTCAGTCAAATCTACAGACTCAATGTAATCATGTGGCATATCTGCTGATAAGAATCCACTTTGTGAATCTCTAATCTTACCAGATACTACTTTTAGACCACTGAGTGTGATAGCAGCAGATGGTAAAGTACCATCACATACATCAGAGACATCAGCAACATCATCCAAAGTTGCAGATAGACCAGTAGCAGAGATAGCAGTAACTCTGTGGTATACAGGTAGAGACACACCACTCTGAGTGTATTGTATTATATCATCTAAACGTAAATTTTTTGCCCAACCTGCACCACCAGAACTAAGTGTACTAGTACCACCAGATTGTGCACTGATACTGAATCCAATAGAACCAAAGTTGAACCTCTCTTCTAATACTACGTCAGCAGTAAATGTTCTTGAAGCAGCAGTAGATCTAACTGATTTTATATCAGATAGGTTATACTCAGTAACACTGGTGACAATAATTCCCTGTCTTATACCATTGATAATAAGTGGTTCATCTTGTAGGAACTGACCAGCAGTCTCACAAAGAACAATAGTGGTACTATTTGATACTGCACTCTTCAACATACCTCTAGCACCTGATCTCTGACCTTCTATAAGTGCAGGGTTACCTTGTGTTATTGCTTGGTTGACTATAAGTTTAGTATCTGTAATTATATCAAATAGGTATAATTCAAACACTGTTGCATCACCAGTATAAGCAGAGTTTTGAAGTCTGTAATCATATACTCTTGCTCTACCAATAACATCACCAACAGCATTAGATTTGGTTGACTCTAATCTTGCATTTCTTAGTTCTATTGTGTCAGTAGTATTGATCTTGACTTGAGCAGCACTCAATACATTATTGACTCTAATTTTATTTCCTGCTTGAAAAGGTATTGCTCTTGACTTTACTTTTTTGAGAGTTCTTGGTTTCTCAACATCAATAAACCTATTACCTGCTACAGTAGTTTCATATCCTTTGACAAATGCTTTACCTGGACCTATACGAATACACATCAAGTCCTTAGATGGTGTATTACCATCTTCTGTTATCTGATTCTTTGTGAACTGTCCAAAGTTAGAGTACCTATCATTCAAACATTCCTTAGGTTGTAAATCAAACTTATTGACGTAGTAGTTACCACTTTCATCATATGTTCTACGAGCAAACTCCTTTGCTATCTCACCATATACTGTTCTTTCTACTAATTCCTTTGTTTCACCTTCCTCTGTTCTAAGAAGTTCAATGAAGTTCTCATCATTGAAGTCCGTAGTTAGTTTTTTAGTTAGTGATAATGATATTTTTAGTCTGTCTGAACCAGGTGCAGTGAAGTTACTAAATCCTGCTGCGTTATCGTATAATGTACTATCATCTACTGCTGTGACAATTTCCTCCAGCACATTGAATCCAACACGATATGATGGAGTGTTAGAATACTGGTCTAAGATTAGAGTTTCAGTTTTTACCTCTACAAATGAACCACGAGCAAAGAATACACCTCTTACAATAGTAAATGATGATCCAGTACCACTAGCATTACTTGTAAGACAAGTAGCAAAGTCAGATCCTTCTTCAATTGTAGTCACACCATATGTAAAGGTGGACATAGCAACTAGATTTTCTCCATCTAGGAATGTATCTCTTGTATTGTCATCAGAACTACCTTCATATTTGATGTATAAAGTTGTGCATGAATCAATTGATTCAGACTGTGATAATACCTTTACAACCTTTGCTGTAACACCAGATGTCTTACCTTTGATACGAAGTCTAAGTAGGTTCTGATAATAACCCTCTACAGGAACACCAAAAAATGTAGATTCGATTTTTACATATGTGTAGTTGAAATCATAGTTGAACTTACCGGGTATAACTATTGATCCTTCTTTGAATATATGCTTTCCAAACTTCTCTATCTGACCCTGCATAATAGATTGCAGTGTCGTTAGTTCTCTTGCTTGTACTGGAGTACCAGGTTTGAACAAGACTTTATTATAATTCTTTGATGAATCATAATCGTCGAAATATGGACTTACGTTCAGGTTGGTGTTCTGTGGCATTGTATCAGAATTCTAAGATGATTTTAATATCTTCACGTTGGTTTGTTGCTCTTGTGACTTCAGGTCTGTTATCAAGGTAGATAATGTCTCCTGAGTACTTCTTGATCTCTGGACTTGCAACTCCAGAAGTAAAAGTTTGACCGAAATAATAAGTTCTATTGTTTACTGAAGTTGATACTCCTGTAAATGTCTCGTCAATAGATAGGGTTTCTGTTCCCCCTGTTGTTTTTACAACAACGTTCAAACTTCCGCCTGTAGCAGGGGAAGACGTGAATCTATTTAGAGCGAATTGGTTGAGGGATACTGTATTACCAGATGCAACTGATCTATCCTGCCAATATTGCAATACTTGAGTTGCTGTATCATAATTAATAATTCTACCAAGTGCAGTTGCAGCAGTTCCAACAGTCTGACTTACGATACCATCAACTTCAACAGTCATCGTTGTCGATGCTGCACCAGCTAATCGCAATCCATACACACCAGATGCACTAGGGTCTGTCAATAAGTTACTACTTCCATTGATTTCTGGGTTCTTGATAATACCAATTCTTGCAAACTGGTTACCAGTTGGGAAGTCGGGGTTAGTAACATCACTATTCTCTATTCTACTATAAACAAGAACCTTGTTAGATCCTAGTTCACGATATACATCAGCACCGTGCCCACCAGGTGGTGGTATTATAACTGAAAATGATGCACCTGTTCCTGTCACTACACTATCAAGATCTAATGTAGCAAAACTATATCCTGAACCACCGTCAGTGACCTGAACAGCAGTTGGTTTACCATTTGTAAACGTTACTGACGCTAATCCACCCGAACCATCACCACGAATAGGAACATTATTCTTAGTTCCAGTAAATTGGTATGAAGCATTTGCAGTATCATCAATCGTGATAACTTCAACCTTTCCATCTACAGCAGCATTTCTAACATCTGCTGTGTCTGTACCTGTTTTCCAGTTTGCTGGTACAGGTATGAAGTCTGCACTGTCAAATTTTATAATATCCCTTGGTTTTATAGTAAATAGGTACTTCCAAATATATCCATCACTCTCAAGTCTAGGTTGCAAATCTGTATGAACAGGTTCTTGTAATGAGATGATACCTTTTCCAGAGTTGGAAGGTGCAGCACCATTATAGATGCACTCATAGATTCTGAAATCAGAGTTGATAACGTAGTAATTACTATTATATAAACTTGTGGAACTTGTTTGAGGTGTTGTATTATTGATGCTATAATCATGTCGATACATCTCGTAAATGGATCCTGTGGTCCAAGTGGTCTTTCTAATTACTCTCAGCACATCGGCAGAATTTATCTTCTTTGCACTAATGAGTGTGTCGTAAACCCCATCGTGTTCATCGAAATTGTCAATGGGGGAAGGAGTATTGGTGTTCCAATCTGACTGTACTGATGTCGCATTAGGTAGTCCAATGAAAACATAGTAAGAATTATCGGTGGTCGAAATACCACTGACAAAATTCTCAGCGTTCAATACTCTTATCTGATCAGTTATAATCGCTGGCATTTACCTACTTAATTTCTATCAATCTATTTATGGGTAATCCACAAGTAATTTTGAATCTCTAATCACTTCTGGTGCTGTGGAAAGACCAGTTATACCATTTAGAGTGTTCACAGTGAATGATGTTCCTATGGAACCAGTCACTACTTTACCCCAACTATAAGACCCGTAATAATTACCTATAGAACTGCTGAGACCTGTGAAATCTAGTCCATGACCTGTCTCAATATTGACATGAACCTTGACTATTGCTGATGTGACGTCTTGAATATGTGATACTTGGTATACACCATCAAGGAACTGTGTCGCAATACCAACAGTTGTTGTTCTATCTGCTGATAGGGCAGTAACTCCACCACCAACATTAGATCTTGTTATCATAAAGTAATCACCTGTAGTGATACCTGTCTTACTAAGACCACCAAATTTAGTTTGCTTCAATGGGTTATCATCTGGCAGATGTAAATTTATCTGGATACCTTGAGCAGTGGAACCTATACCTATGATATTACCCTCGTCTCCAAAAATATTTGCAGATGTCTGCTTATCAACTGGATGAACAAACCCAGTAGTACCAAACCCTACATCGGATACACCATTATCTACAATCTTCAATGGGAATCCAGTGGTAGGACTGTATCCTGTATCAGTCTCAGACTTCTTCATACTCAAACTACCACCTTGAACATATAATACTGAGTCATTCTTAGCAACATTCTTGATCAATTTTGTTGTTGGGAAGATTCTTGAACCATATAAGTCCCTTGATTTGCTTATCTTCACACCTTCAACGAAAGTATCGTCCTGCTGCTTAGACCAGACTATAGGTCTTCTTGGTATTTTGACAGCAGTTATATTAGCACCTTTATAGTTTGTTGTTTGCAAGGTGTCTCTTGATACCACACCTCTGGTAATCCTCTCATCTTGACCTTTGATTGTCAAACCATCACCAGTTTTGATTGATTGTAGTGCTGTAGTTGTTGAGATATCTGCATCTGTTCCTCTATAGAATATGATCTGTGCTACAGACCCTTCTACAGGAGGTTCAGTAAACTCTATTTGTGTACCACCACCGAAATTATATGCTACACCTGGTTTTTGAAGGGTATCATTTACAAATATAAGGAGAACATCCTTCAAACTTAGTATACTTCCTTCTCTTTTTTCAATACTTATAGTGATATTATTTTCTTTTAGAGTGAATATTTTCTTTATACCATCAAACTGAGAGGAGATATCATCAAGAACTTGTAATTTACCAAATACCCATCCAGTAAACTCATCATCTGCTGTATCAATTACACTAAACTGTGCATGTTGGAAGTCTGAACCATATGATGATATGGTTGGTATGCCCACAACCTGTAAATTCTCACCAGTAGTATAACCAAAACCAGGATTCTGTAGTCTAAATCTTGAAATACTATTACCAACACCAACCTCAACTGCTATAGACGCACCAATACCAGTACTCACACTTTCCAGTTTGATATCATCATACTTACCAGGCAAATATCCTAGACCTTCTGTATTTGCTAACGATACAAGAATACCTTTTCTAGGTAATCTATTAGCATTTACATCACTTGTCGATAATACCTCTGTCACACCAGGTGCTTCATTACCAGTAAACCTTACAGAAGTAATACCTGGCGATGGAGAACTAAGGAAGTTATAATCTACCTCTGGCTTCTGGAATATATTGTTGACTAATAATGCACCAAAATCACTAGTGATACCAGTGGTATTGCTACCATCTGCAGTTAGTGTAAATGTCTTACCTATACCAGTAAAACTCTGAGAGATATCATCCAGTACTACGTTACCATCATAGTCAGATCTAATAAACTGCCTACCATGGAATGAAGAACCTTCAACTATATCAGCAACGACTAACTTATGAGTTCCGATACCAGCATTTGATAATGTTATAGCAGCACCAACTAAAGCACCACCCTTAGAATCTGCAAATGAGAAGTTGTTAGCAGCATTTTGAATAATGAAGTAATCACTGTTTGCTAATAGTGGAGCAGGAGGGTTCAAACTTCTAATCTTTATCTTAGTTCCTGTCTGAAAGACCTCAGTTAGAGCAGAGAATGTATTACCAATAAAGTCACTTGAATCTATACCTACAGTTTGTCTTGTACCACCGAATGGAACGTCAGCAAAAGTAATTTGATCATTTACAATATTATAATCACCAAAAACTAATTGAACAGCATCACCACTTGAGTGACCTTGCTTAGTGGTTCCCATCCATGCTCTGTCAAGAAGTAACTTATTCTGTACACCATTGAAATGTAATGCTGCAATACGAACTATCTCATCATTTATCTGTAGTAAATCATATTGACTAAATGCAGATGCATCAACTACATTTGCTTCACGGTTAGCAATAGAAACTAAATCTGTGGTAGAACCACTTCTCTTATATACAGGTGATTGAATGATGTCGTCAATCGCTACTATACACTTAGTATTCTTCTCTGTTGAAGTAAATGTGTGAGTTACACCAGCACCAACAGTTGTCAGTCCTATTGGACTACCTGCCATAGCAAGTGCCTTAGTTTTTGCAATTCTAAATTTATTCTCAGTTACCTTTATTACGAATACATCTTGTGGCATTGTGGTAGCAGCACCAACTCCATTCAGACCATGCTGTACACCTATTGGTCTTCCATTTATACCTGTGTCTGCTTGATATTTTACGTTCTCTCCAGTTACAAAGTAATGGTTGTTGAATATAAATGAATTATCTCCAAGTAATACATCCGCAGTACTAGATCCATCTAAAGTTTTATGGAACAGAGGAACACCTTCATGAGTCAAGTTGAAAGACTGTACGAAAGTCTCTGACTCAGTGTTAAATTGCCTGTTTACTGATCCTAATTGAAATGACATTATAGTGTTACTGTTTGATCGTTTGCTACGTTGTCAGGTTTGTCTATCCTGATTTCTGATACCCTTACAACATATGCTTTGTTTATAGCTGGTGTGAATCGTAATAAAACATTCTCACCACTTGATACCATATTCATAGCACGTATGTCACGTTTATGGTCATCTGCTGTAGACAGATTGTTATAGACGTTGAAATTGATTCTAGCGTCAAATGCATTTGCTCCAACGTTGAAGCAAGAATACTTACTATCAGTAGTATTATGTATTTCCACAAAATACTTCATAGAAGTAAAGTTTGTGTAGTTCTTACTTGATATAGTATTCTCTACTGGATTGGCAGCAGCACTGATCTCTGTCCGTGTTGCATTCAACTCTGTATCTCCTATAACAAGAGCACCTATTTCACTTGTGTTCTCAGCAGCAGTGGTTGCAATACCAACTAATGTAGTCAGAGTCTGGACTGTGACTGCTGTGTTAGCATTAGGTGTATATCTAAGTTTGATAACACCAGCATTTTGTATTATCTCAAATTCACCAACATCTTCACCACTGTCCATGTTACCAAAGTCAGTGTATAACATACCAGCACCATTACATAAGAAGTTGTATTCCTCAACCTCCTTATGATCATCACCAGAATGAGATACTATAATATTTCCTGACTTGAACTTAGAAGCATCTATGTCTTGTAATGTGACAGTTGAAGGACTGGCACTAGATGCAAATACAGAACCAACACCTGACTTCACTATGTTACTATAAGATGTTGAACCAATACTTACCTGCTTACCTATAATCTCCTTGTAGAAAGTAACATCATAAGTCAAGGTGGTATTATAAGGACTGAATGATACAGATACAATATTTCCATTCTGCTGGAGAATGAATTCACCAAGATCGAAGGCATCTGACAAGTCACTATACTGGTTGAGATAACACTCATCACCATTATGGAATACAATGAACTCACAATACTGTGTTGTGTTATATGCTAGTTGTAAAGCAGCATCTAGTACAACCTGTGCATGATATTTGATGGCACGAGGACCTGTAGGATTAGCAATATCAAATGCATCAATCTCAACAGTTCTCAATAGGTTAGGATCTGAATAGAATTGAGGTGATATGTCATCTATCTCAAGAACTCTGTTACCTTCACATAATAGTGAATCACCAAATCTAGTTGAGTTGAATATAATCTCATTACTTACAGATAAGTCTGGAGCAGGATCTTCATAAACTAAATCATGATCAAAATGATCCTTGAGAGCACCTCCTCCATCAATCAGTACAACTGACTTAGATGCAGTTCCAATAGCAACAACGTTAGTTGCAGTACTACCTAAACTAACTGGAACTGATGATATCAACAAGTCAGAGTGTTTCTTGAATCCAGCAATGTGAGCGAGAGAGTCAACTGGTTCACTCCATGATGCAATTCCAACTTGTGACTTGAGTGAATATGCAAACTGTTGATAGTAATCACTGTCCTGTAGTCTCTGATTGAAGTCAGATAACATTCCAGTATCTGTTTCCCAACCAAATGGTTTATTATGATATACTCCTACATCAAAGTAACCTGTGTAATCTTCTAACTTGTCAATAGTACCACCAGCATTTGATAGTTGACCTGTTAGACTCTCACCTGTGCTGAATCCAACTATATTATCAACACGTAAAACATTTCTTGCCTTACCTTCACCACTTATAACTTTTGCTTTCTTTCCTCTTGATGTTATAACTGTCTCACCTTTGAAGAATTCACCTTCTTTCAATTTAACAGTAAACTTAGCAATATCAGTCTTATTAGATACAGTACCAAACTTACCTAGATTGTAAGAACCAGGATCTTCAGATACTGCATATGTTATAGTTGCCTGATCCTCTAATCCTGATGCTTGGTTGACACCTGAGAGAGTGAAGTACTTATAACCATATGTTGATGAGTCATATCCATGACCTGTTGTTACACCTATGTTCTCAACAAATACTTCGTCGCCAATTGTAAAAGGTATTGGTGTAGATGAAGTATACCCACCTACAGGTGTTTGTAGTGTTAGAGTAACATTAGGATCACTATAATTCGCTGTTACAATACCAACTCCATTACTATTGTTGACTGCGAATAAACTATTATCACCACTTCTTAAGTTTCCTCCACCACTTACAACTTGCACATCAGAAACTGATGCTCCAGTTAGTGATACTTTGAATTGTGTAAGACTATTCTCTTGATTAGTCTTAGTGTTGAATAATACGAGATCTGGAGCAGTTAGATACTTACCACCTGTAGATGTAATTGCTACTCTATCAACAGAGAAGTTATCTTTTAGGAATACAACTTGTGGCATTGCTGCCTGTGGTTGTAGTGTCTTATCTGATGGATAGTCAAAACCAACATCAACTAGATTTACTTTATCAAGTTTACCAATATCTGTTCCATGTGCTTCTATAAGTGCTGATGATCCAGTTGTGGTAGCAACAGAAACCTGTGGTATATCTTTGAACCCTACACCACCTGATACTAATTGAACTTGAGCAATAGGACCATTATCATTAGTTGAGTTAGTAGTGTATGAAATGTATGCAGAGAGAGTTGAATAACCTACTCTTTCTGGTTTGTTGTCTATATTGAAATCAAATGTCTTATCAGTGATAGAACTAATAGTTCCTCCACCTGTAAACTTACTTTTGTTTACAATGATCTTAGTAAAGTTATCAATGTCTTCATTAGTTTCTATTATCTTAGATATATCCTGAGAGTTGAGTTTATAATAGAGAACTTGAGGAACTTGAGGTGTGAATTTGATTGATGCTTTTCCTTGTGCCTGACCATGTGCTGCAAAATATGATACTTCTACAGCAGATACACCAGAGCCCACAAATTGTTTCTTATAATTTGAGTCTTCGTAGAATTCTAATCTAGTATTTGCTAAAGATGGAGATGAAACATCAAAGTCTAGAGTGTCTCCTTCAGTTACGTTTATAAGTGGGTTGATTGATGAACCAATACTTACCATTCTTGTTGCTGAACTGTAGGTAAGTGTCAATGCACTGGTTCCTGCTGATACAACTGACATGTCAATGCTATCAGTAGGTCTCAAGGAATGAACATCTTTTGTTGTGGCAGTTACTTTGATGATTTCAACATCACTTGTAACCTTACCTCTTTGTGTAGTGAAGAAGTGAGTATTACCAATACCTGCTTGATCAGGATAGAAGAATACTCTCTCAGAGGACGATCTAATTCCTGCCTGTGTAGTTACGATACCAACTAAATTTGCATCAACAATAGAAGCATATACTTCAGTCGGTAATGTAGCAGTCCAACCAGATGCTGTTCCAACACCAGGTGCTTGATATGATATAGATGTACCTGCACCTGGACTGTAAGATAACTTCTCACCATGCTCAAATGTATGTCTTGGTAAGAAGATTGTCTGTGTTGGTATCTTTATACTACCAAAGTCTTGTGTAGAGATAGTATGCCCAATTCCTGTACCAGCAGAAACTCCCGACCCAACCACATTTGCTGCATCGAAGTATATGGTGTCATTAGTGACTGTCTTTTCAGAACCTTCTTGTGTATATGAAAATCTGGTTGGTAGTAAATCAACATCAGAGAACACGGTGTGAGCAACACCAGCAGTTCCATTCTGAGCTCTTATCAAATCTAATTGATTCTGTAAACTATCAAGTCCATATACCTTGAATTCTTCATGATCTATTCTTACAATATCATTTACTCTAAATTTACTAACATCATCTGTTATTCTCACACTTGTAGTCAATCCTGCATTGGCACCAACTGCTGCTATAGCAGTGGCAATACCTGACGATACATTCTTGACTGATATTACTCGACTTCCTTCTAGTATCTTATGATTATTGGAACTTACATTTTTGATGCTTAGATATGTGCCACTCAAAAAATTGTGTGGTACAGTGGTTATACCTGTAACCTCTCCAGCAGAGTATAATAGAGTTGTGAGTGGGAATGTAGTAACTGATGATGTAAGTGAAGCGACTTCAGGTCCAAATATCTTGATAACACTTCCAATTGCTCCAAATCCTCCAGTCTTTGAGTTATCAAATACCAAGTTATCACCAACACGGTAATCATTACCGCCATCGATAATATCAACTCCACTAACTGCACCACTACTTGTGGTGATGATTTTAGATTGGAGTCTGCTGCCTTTTTGACTATTTGAGATAAATTCATAGTCACTAATATTATAGGGTTTGGTATTCCTTACTAAGTTATATGATAGAGGATCTACATCTTGATCAAATTCAAAACTTGTATTCAGTGGTTCAACTTTTGACCTAAAACTATCACCAATAACATAAGGGAATACTGGTACTCTAGCAAGATTGAAAGGACTGCCAGGATTTGATACTAATGATGACTGTACTGTTGTGAAATACGCATATACACCATTAGGATATTCAGGTGTGACACTGAATCTACCATTATGTTCATCAAGATCACCACTTCCTGCTGTATAGGTGTAGTCTTCTACAAAGAAACCAGCAGGATACTTAGAAATTGAAGGTCCGTTAGTTCTTTCACCAGTCAACTTAAGATAACTTGGTTTGATATAATCTAATCCACCGCCACCACCTGCTTCTTTGTAAACATAAGGACCGTAGATTGGGTTACCGTCATATGCCCAACCTAATATTGGAGAGTGCTCTGCGTCATTGTCTCCAAGATATGATCTTAGATTACGTGGAACATAATAGTTGACATATGGGTTACCAAGATCAGAATCTTTCTGTACTTCATAGAATCCGTCGTCTGCAAATACATCGTTGATTTTGGCATATCTATCTACTTGGTTGATTGTCCATTGTTTGATATTAGTAGAGTATATGGCACCACTACCTGGTGTCTTAGCACTTACAGATGTACCTGACTGAGTGTAGTTACCACCCTTCTCAATCATGTCTATACTTACTATCTGACCATTTGCCACATTTGCTTTTGCTTTTGCACCCACACCATCACCTGTGATAGTGATATCAGGAGTACTGAAGAAATCTGATCCACCAGACTTGATTATAATCTGATCTATACGTCCATTGATGATGAAAGGTTGTAAGAATGCCTTACTACCAATAACCGTGTCGACGTCTGGTTTCAATCCATCGTTTATAACTGTTGATCCAAAGTCATTACCAGCATTACTTACATGGGCATCTATAACTTCACCACGAATGATTGGTGTTGCAGTAGCATTGAAGGTTGTGATACCTTGTCTTCCATTCAATACTACACTGACAGGAGGATCTTGGAATGTATGTGTACCAGAACCAGTGTTGGTTATATTAATATGATCTACAAGACTGGTTGATATTGATACACGGAACTGATTATCATTGATTTTGATACAATAGTATTCTGCATTGTTTGTTAGACCACCAGCAGCAGCAATAGTAGCAGAGTATTTGATTTTCTCACCAGAACTAAATCCATGCTTATCAATATTAACAATATCAACAAACGTATTGATACCAACAGTTGTTGTAAGATTTCTATTGTGGAATATTCCTGAGTTCTCTACATTTACTTTATCAACTTTATTTCTTCTTCTTGTAGTTGTAAATTTATGAATACCACCACCATTCTGTGATATAGGAATAGTTCCTATACCTGCTAAAGCACCAGTCTTAGACTCTGACAGATGGAACTCATGATCATTTAGTTTTACAATGAAATATGGAGATGTATCAACTAAAGTACCAGGTGTAGTACCTATACCAATAGGAGTTGTATCACTTGTAGTGTATATCACCTCTTCTGAATCCAAGAGACCGTGGGGGTCTGAGAATACGAATCTATCAGTTGCTGTGTTTACTATTCCACCTTGAGTTGTACTATCAAACTCCAATACTTGAGGAGTAATCTTCATTACTGCCTTTGCTACTGCTTCATCATTATTACCACCAGTTACAGATACTGTAGGTATATCTAAGTAATCTAAACCTTCTGTGTCTACTAAAATTTCTTGTAGTTCACCCTTCATCTGTGCTATAGCAGAAGCACCTACACCAGTATGTCCTAGTTGTGATACTGTTAGTCTGGGTGGATTGATAACATCATAGTCACTACCAGTGTTTAGAACTTCAATACTTTCTACGGGACCGAAGTTTATTCTATCAGTTGCTTTGTAAGAATATATCTCTACACCATTGACAAATAAACCAACACCACCTTGTGCTGTCTTAGTAAATTCGTCACCATACTCTGGTTCTGGGAACTTACGTAATAACTTCTGTGCTCCTAATTCTGTACCAGCAAAAATACTAGGTGTAAGTTTGTGTATCGAGAGAGATGCTACATCAGTTGCTGTAAACGCTGTTATATACTCTTCACTACGAATGTTCTCTGGTGTATATGCTAATGCAATTTCATTAGCAGTAAGTCTCTTTATATAATAAGACTCACCATCAGACAAGTTGGTTAGTACATTACCTGATGTCTTAGTGTACGTTACTAGATCACCATCATAGTAGTTGTGATCAGTAATACTGATTGTTGAACCTTGACTAGAACTAGAACTATCAAATATTCTTTCCCTTTTCTGTGGATTTATTGACCAATGTGGTAAAGAGTTAGAAGCAACGAATACATTTCTTTTATCATCAACATATGTGTTCTGAACATCTGCTGTTGCATTGAGATTTGTCTTTATCTTACGTCTTATAAAGTATATTTTCGTTGGACTCAAAGTACCACAGGTTACTGACACTTTAGTATCTGTGAGAAGAGACACCACAGTTCCATTCAGTATATTATTATCTCCGTCTACAACTTCAATCTCATCACCAAAGTATAATGCATGAGATGCATCTAGTGTTAGTTCATAACTTGAACTGGAGAGAGATTTGAAAGTGATTACATTGTATTTTGGTGCTACGTTATGAATCCAAGTATTCCATCTTCTAGTATCTTGCTCTTTACCTATAGTCTTGACATTTATATTACTATCTTGAATTTGATTCTTAGCAGTTCCATTAAACTTGTTGAGTAGACCAACAACTTCTATCTCTACTCTATTAGTAGAGTCTCCATCTATAAACGCATAAGCATTTCGTCCTTGAGTAATAGTAGAACCAATACTTATAGTGTTGGCAACAGTGCTTAGACCCGTGAATTGCGTGTAGTTCTTCCCAGTGTACGGTAGAACGCTCTCTCCAACATGTAGATTGCCTGTGGTGCTGAAACCAACAGTGCTATCAACATTAATGACATTAGATCCAATTGAAGTGACTGTAGTAGCATAAGATTTATTTTTTTGTATGAACTCTCCGAAGGTAGTTCCTTCGGAGATAGAGAACGTATAGTAGGTATCACCACTAATTATACTACTTTCAACATTGTATATTGATCCACTAGTCTGTGGGTTATTATCTTGAAACAATGTCTGCCCAGATAACTTAGTAGCATCACCAGATACTGCCTTACCGATCAATATATCATTAGTTACATAATCAGCATCACTAGGACGTATCATAAAGTTAGCAGGTTGAATCATATCAACCTTTTCACCATACAACGCACCAAACAGTAACTTGAACCCTTCCTCAGTACCCTTTGTACGATAGAAATCTTTTGCTTGTCTTACAAAATTACTCTTAGATACCTTACCATGTAGATTTCTTTCTGTGAAACCAGGTAACACCTGTGCTTTCAGTTTCTTAAAGAAGTTCTGTAGGAATACATTACTAAGGTTAGTTACATGTGCTCTTTCTGAGTGTGTGCCTATACCTGACTGAGTGAATGTAAGAAACTCTGGTTGATTTGTTTTCTGATTATTCTCAATACCACTAAATCCCCTTCTACATCCTGTAAATGATGTAGTGCCTATACCAGCATATGAAATTATCTCATTATCTATCTTCAGTAATCCAAATTGATTTGGCCAACCATCTGTAGAATCAACGTATATCGTTCTATCAACCATATTGACAGATGCTGTCAATGAAGTGAACCCTATTAGGTTTCTATTGTTTAGAAAGTCTAAACCCTTGTAGTCAACAAGGTTTTCAGCAATATCAACTGTTCCCCCTTGATGTTCTTGGGAGAGATAGTATGATGCTAGAAATTCACCGAAGAGAGGATTATCGGACTCTATGAATTCGGGTACTTGACTCCGAACTACTTCATGAATTTTTACTCTTGATATGGAGGTTTCAATCATTATCCAACATTACTGGTTATAATAGTGCCACGAACTTTTTTATCTGCAAAGTAACTAGATTGTGGATTGTATCTAGAACCTGATGTGTCTGCTCCAGTTGAGATACTGTCTTCTCTCATATTGAAGGTACTCTTTGTAATAGCGAACTGTAAGTACAATTCGTTTCTAGCGAGAACATCGTTAGATTGAGGAATTGCCTCAACCTCGACAACGTTGTCTTCGACTATTGTTCCAGTAATATTTACTGTGTCCAAAACAACCTCCCCTTTCTTATAATCTATACGTCCAAAGTTGTTTGATAAAACCTTGACGCTATCATCAGAGAGAATTTGGAACATAAACAATGTCCCGTGGTCATCATCAATCTTAGTATCACTGAAGTAGCATGTACCTACCACATCAGACACATTGAATCCTGTTGAGTGTATATTATACTGAGGATCAGGTGCATACATCTGATTCAAGAAACATAGTTCATATTGTGCGAATTGATTTATCTTGGAATTAATATTTCTTCGCATTTTTACTAAAGATATGTTAGAGGTAACAGAAGTGTCCACGTTGTCAATAACAGACAATATCTTACTATATTTGAATCTACCACCAAACTGATTCAGTTCTGTACCAGATGCATAACTGCTCAATGAACTGACTATATTTGTTTTTAGATTATCGGTGTCTCCTACAAAGTTAGAGTTATAGTATACTGTTGAATCTATCTCCACATATAAGAACATAAGATCCACAAATGCTGGAACTATCCCTGCTATAGAGTAGTTTTTCAAAGAACTCAATAGTTGCTTCTTAGTCAGTTCTGATAAGAAAGCACCATTCTTAGGTTTTGCTGCGATATAAACTCTACCGTACTGAGGAGGATCAAGTTCTTCTCCACCATACGCACTCACCGATTCTATATTAGGATATATGGATGGTACGATTGCTTCGTAATCATTTGCAGTCACAGCCCGGTGTTGAGCAGAATATAAGCGAGGTGCATAGTACTTGACAGACTCTACTGGTTCGATACTATCACCATTAGAAGATGGTTCACCTGCTGTGATGAATGCTTTATAGTCTGTTTCAGAAGCACCATCTTCATCAACTATAGTTCCTGTGAAGTTGAAGTTTGCTACTCCATTACCTTCTTTACCATTAGTCTTTATGTAACTGACTTCTACTACATTGCCTGAATCTAGTTTCTTACCAAAGATATCATCACCAAATAACACTTCATACTTCTCATCTGAGGTTTCTTGTAGTAAGTAGATATTTGACATTGATGTGACACCTACAATATTATCTACAAGTTTGTATTGTGTAGTAGTATTGTCAGATGCACTATTCTTTACCTTTATATTGATTGTAGATGTGTCTATACCATCATTTGCTAGAACATACCTTTCACTAGGATTAGAATTATCTACAACAAATGTATTCTTTATGTACTGCCCTTGATATATCTCCACTCTACCCATAGCATCACCGTCATCTGCTAAAAGTGTGACCTCTTCTGGTAATGAGAAAATATAGTTTACGTTAGATACAACTCCATTAGCAATTACACCTGGTTGCACAGTAATCTGCTTTGTAGTGGATGTAATACCTGCGAATGCCATATCAACAGTCGCCCTCGCTGCCCTTCTGGAACGTGGAACGTATCCAATGTTTCTTGCTAGGGAAACTACGTTTTCACGCAATGTAGCACTGTCAATGAATGTCTCATTGACTGCCATGTTTGTATTATATGCTGTACTGTATGAATTATATGCTAATATGTCTATCAGTATGGAGAGGTTAGAACCCTCGAAGTCCATATCTGAGAAATTACTGTTTGCTCTAAGATAACTCTTAATTGACGCTTTTATATCGTCAAAATTCAAGTTTGTAAATTGTTGAAGTGCCATTATAGCCTAGTCGGTTCAAGAACGAATTTGATTGATTGGGAAGGAGCAGCAAGTCCTATTATGTCATATCGAATAGAAATATCGAGTGCATTTTGATCTGGGTAGTTTTCTACTACTACATCATTCAACTTGACTCTAGGTTCATAATTTTTTACCACCATCTCTATCTCTGTCTGAATAGGTTCAATATAATCATCATTTGCTAATTCAAACAAAGCACCTGTAATCCTAGTCCCTATCGTAGAATCAAAGAATCTTTCACCTAATTGAGTACGCACTAGGTTCTGTAAGGAACGTTTGATTGCATCCTCATTTTTTAACATTACGATATCTTTCGTCACAGGGTGACGTTTCATTGATAAAGAAATATCTTTGAATGGTTGTGATGTTCTTTGAAGAGCCACTATCCGGTTATAGAAGGAGTTCTCGTGTATTTATCTATTTAGTCGTCGTCGGTTCCGAGATACTCTATATGTACGTCCTTAGGATGTGGCCATCCATTAGCATAGAAATCGTCTGCCAAGTCTTGTGTTACTTCTTCCATTTCTTCTTCCGTTATATTCTCATGTGTCTTCACACCTTCCACGAATATATCGTAATGATCGACCATACCTACTGTATTATTGCTTTTCATCGCTATCTATACAATTAAATTATTCTAGTCTTCTCATGCCCAACTCTGCACTTAGGATCTATCCATATTTCATATCCTGCTTTTTGTACATCTAAACAGAAGGAAACATCCTCTCCACACATATCCTGTACTTCACCAGATTCAAATACTTGCATCTGTGGAGCAAACCATGGATACTTCATTTGTTCGTTCTCAAATACACCATTCTTGATTAGTAACCAACCAAATCCAGAATAGTCACATGTGAATGGTTTCTTACGCTTCTGAATACCATCAAGCATTTCATGATTCATAACTCCACCATTTGCTTTGAAGTCTTCCTCTTCTAACCAATGTGCACAGGATGTGGTGTTTCCGTCCTCTGTGACGTACCAACCACCTGCTATGTCCTTATCCATCCATAGTATTCTATAGAACTGGTCTAGACCAAATACGATGTCGCTGTCGATCCATAACTGATAGTCATACTTCAACTTACCATCCCAAGGTTTCTGATCAGGACCTCTGAGAACATTTGCTCCTAGACACTTACATCTGGCAAAGTTCACCATAGATGAGTAGTCTTGAGATATTTGTAGAGTACCGCCCTTCTGTACAATCTCAAATGCTAACTGTACGAAGTTCTTGAGGAATATGTAAGATACTTGTCTACCTGGCAAACAGAAGATGAATGTCTTACCTTTTACAAGTTCTCGCGCTTTATCAATGGTGTACTCACCTTCGTCTGCGCTTTTACCACCTTTTTCTGGTGGTGTGGTTACCACTTTAAATCCTTTTGCCATTACAAGATGCTTTTCATTTCATTGTACTGCGTTATTTAGTATACGTCAATATGGTACTTTGCGGAGAAGTTCAAAGCATCACATATGTCATTTACCATAGGTTTACCCCTTACATTCAAAGATGTATTCAATAAGACAGGACAACCTGTATAATCGTACCATACCTCTAATACGTCTCTGAGGATGCTTTCGGATGTTTCTGGCACCGTTTGTACCCTAGCGGTGTTATCGACGTGTAGAACCGCAGGAATGTCCCTAGGACGCTTACATTGATAAACATAAGACATATATCTTGAATGTGCTGGCATTTCAAAGTATTCGGTAGCATGCTCTTCTAATATCGCTGGAGCGAATGGTCTGAACTTCTGTCTGCGTTTTATTGAGTTTACGTGTGATTTTGTTGAGATTTTGCGTGGATCCGCCAATAGACTTCGATTACCGAGAGCACGAGGACCAAACTCAGCACGGCCATTCGCAATCCCCACGATTCCTTCTGATAAGAGTTTTGAGACAATTTCGTGCGGATCGATAGGTCTTTTTATATTATAACCCAAATATGGCGTAAATTGCACTTTTTTGCCATATGGAATCAAAGCAGCTCCTAATGCTGCTCCCGCATCGCCAGGATTCGGCATAATCCATAAATTACACATTTCTCGCAATCTAGTGTTCACAACGCAGTTTAAAGCAACTCCACCGCCATAACAGATGTTATTAGAATAGGTTTTGGCAATATTGAAGATATTCATGATTTCATACTCTAATATCACTTCCGCACTCTTTGCGATGTCATGCGGAGCACCATGAAGGTCTTTTATACCCCTATGGTTGTTTTGACCCAATAATGCGTAAACTTCGTCAATTCGCGTTGCTTCTCCGTACGCTGCCATCCCCATAAAGATATATTCTTCATCTAGCGGTTTTAGACCTGCCCATTTCGTCAATGCGGAATACCATAGTCCAATTGACTTAGGATACTCCATATTCCAGACTTTCTTATATTCCGCCTTCCCATTTACCATTTTTGCAGTCCATATCGAACTACAGTCAAATTCTCCAATACTATCGACTACAACACATGCTGCTTCGTCGAATACGCTTGTTTGGAACGCTGCTGCTGCATGAGACATGTGATGCTCGCAATAATGCGTTGGTTCCATGCATAAGTCTCTAGGTTGACGCCATGACTTCTGCCCTGCGAAATATTGACGTATTTTCTTCTTTCTCGGTCTCTCATAAAACGATATTACGTTATCAGTCAAATTTGACGCTTGTGCAATCGCTGATGCTTCTAATGATAGTCTTTTATCGTGTTTCTTCTTAGAAAACCTTTCTCCATGAGTTGCATAGACAATTTGACCGTCACGGACACATGCAACAGCACTATCATGAAAACCTTCGGAGAAACCAATCATTCCCCATCTTCCTCACTACCTATTCCATCCTCATCATCATCTTCATAGATGAAAGGGTCTTCTTGACGCAATTTCCTTAGTTTATACCACCAAAGGATTTCGTTGATTGGATTCCACATAATAAAACTATAACATACTATCTATAGTCCCACTTTTCGGGTATATAACCGAAATACGACTTGAAATTGAGATATACGGGTTTTAGCATTTCTAGTGCGTACTCTTTCACGGGTTTTGGCATTACCATAACGTCAGACTCCCATTGATCGTCCAAATACTGAATTCTGGGTGCACTAGGACCTAAATCCGGAACATACGCATTTATATGAACATCCTTTATTTCAAAATTGATAAAATCCGATAATTTCTTAGTTTCGCCATTCCAAAAGTCCTCCATGACTGTCATGTGCGTATTATCGAGTCCAAACGCATCTGCAAACTTTATAAAGTGCTGAACGTAACCAAAATCCACTCCCATCTTCTTAAATTGCCGGATTGGGTCTTTTGGATTCTGTTTTTGGCGTACTGACCATAATCTGCGGATTGGATCACGGAAAAGCATGTGAATTTTTACGTCAAACATCTTTTTCAGACATGGAGCGTATTTTAGTAAAAATTCTGGCGAACAAAATCCATTAGGATTAGAAAAGTCGCCAACTGCCTTATAATCGTTCTTGATATAATCCCAATGCTTATAATAATACTCTATGTACTTCTCAATCGTATATGGAGCACCCCAATAGTACTTTATTTCCTCTTGCGACCAATTACCGTATACATAATCTGAATCATGCGTAAATATTCGCGGTTTTCTGTTTGTAGATGATTCCTTAGAAGGTCCAAAGAAAGATTTGTAAAATTTTACTCTTTCAAAAGTATTTCTAGTCTCTGCCAGATCCATCAACCACAAATATCCCTTTTCTTTGCGATGTCCGCAATGACAATACTTATTGTACCAACCTAGTGTATAATAAAGAGGAGTGGTACCAGACCAACCGGTACCTACGTTCAAAAACAGGGTGGGTTTCATTACTGATGGTATTCAACGGTAATTTGTTCCGCAGTATAATCAGTTCTCACCCCTGCCATGATCATTTGTTGCATTTGCTCCTTTTTTTCTTCTGCTTGCTTTTTAGTCAAGACAGAAAAGACAACTTCCTTGTCTAAGTATACATCGTAGGACATTTTCCCCCTGATACTCTACATTATATATGTCTAAACCCACACTATTACTAAACCCAGGTACTGGATGGGCAGCGACGACTCCTTTTCACTATACTTTGACGTTAGACAACAAATATGCCCATATGGGTCATAAGAAAGAGAACTGGTATCTGAAGAGACTACATAATTATCCAAAATTTGAGAAACTTTACGAAGAAATCTATAATTTCAAAGGATTGACCTCTAATCGACCTTCTGAGCACCCTTGGGGTAACATTCTATCATACAATAACAAATATTCCGTCCAGACTGACCTAGACATCTACACAAAATCACCTCCAAGCATATACAACTACATTGAATACTATAAAAACCTCTGGGAAGTCGTAAAAAATGACTATGCAGCAGTTTGTGACTTCTCAAATTGTAATTTTGACCTTCCAATTGAGTACTGGCAGGAGATAGCACCGATTTTACAAGAACATTTTGATGTAAAGGTGACATTTCAGTTCAGAGACCCTATCAGAAGGTACTTTTCAGAGGTTGGGAGTCTTTGTAACAGTAGTTTGATCAATGAAGACAAGTTTTACAAGATGAATTTCATCTCAAAACGTTATCGTACCAAAAAAGAACATAAAAAGTTGTTTTTTTACTTATTACAACAAGAGTCGGCATCAGCGTTATGCCACTATAGCGAAACATGGTGTAAATTTACGTCTGTTTTTGGAGAAAAGAACTGTTATGGTATTATAATGGAGGATTTTTGGAACAAAAGCAAGGAAAAGCAGCAGCTCGAAGCACTCAGTAACTTTTTGTCGCATAAAATTACAAAAATACATGAAAATTGTTACGTTCCTGACATGGGAAGTAACCCACCTCACTATGAATTCCTTAAAGACCAGTGGACATCGGACTTAGAAGACCTAACTGTGGAGGATTACAACGTTGCTCTGCTTTACATGAATACATACTACATGAGTTTCAAGCAAACTTTTGGTTTTATACCTAAATCATGGAAAAAATAGAGTTTCAGCAAGTTACTGCCATGACTTTCATCATGTTTCGTAAGTTGTTCAAGGACAAATACCAAAGATCTTTCAAAATTATGATGAGTTGTCCTAAAATCTATCATGAAAATACTATTTAATGGCGATTCATGGTGTTGGGGTTACTCTTTAGAGGATAGAGAGGACAGATACGCTGTGCAA
>VMHT01135645.1_pt1 | contig 21794 bp, 9 predicted proteins | sample 4693611 | NCBI WGS metagenome assembly VMHT01 (sample SAMN12280063, study PRJNA550983) | marine metagenome | isolation source: seawater sampled from same location over 5 years 0.02-0.2 micron viral filtrate | place: USA: collected off the coast of southern California halfway between the port... ...
TAAACCAATCTACAAATTCTACACAATCGCGATTGTGTTGACGGCTATTATTTTTATTGCCGAAATGTATATCAGTAAAGCAAGCCGCACGGCTAAAAAATGTCATGAAATTCCATTCACTAAATTACTACTCTCATAGTGTAGCTTCATAATTGTATGATGTCAATAGATTAAACGTTGAAGCCTGCGTCTTTACGTTCTTTATCAGCTTTTTCATCCCATTTGGCACGTTCTGCCATTTCATGTTCAATTTGTCTAGTAAAACTAGGCATTTGCCCTGCTTCTTGCAACAAATCGTCTCTGATGTTCTGATTACGCTTCTCTAAGTTTAAAACTCTAGTAAAACTATTTGTAACTGCGGCTGTATAATATGCAAATGGATTTTGACTTTTTAGTTCGTTAAACTGCAATCCTATCTGTGACAACTGTAATAGTGCATGACTACGCATTTCGTCAACATAAGTGTATCCACGCCAGTTACTACGCATACTGTAACGTTCGCAAAGTTTAATATACATTTTTGCTAAGTTGTTTGTAATAGTACCGTGTTGACAATTAAAATGTCCATTATCTAATCCGCCTTCCCAATGACTGCGAAGTACTTCTTTCATTTCTCCATTTACATTAGCATAGTGCTGAAAAGGAGGGAAGTTACATTTTGCATGATGATCCGCTACAGTTTTAGGTTTGCTTTTTCTACCAGGTTCAAGTGGAACATGCTCAAACGTCATTACACGAATAATTAGTTCTTCCTCTGGTATAGTATCTGGATCTATCTTATAACTGACTTGTTTTGGTTTTTGACTAGGTTTACGATTTGGATGTTGATGCCATTCCCAATATGCTTCTTCATATGCTATTGCACTAAGTTGTGCTGCTCTATTTTCTTTAGCTAGTTGAATTGTTTCTGGTAACTGGATATCTTCTACCTTTTCAACTATAGTATCAAATCGATCGTATTCTTCTGATAAACTATAACAGTACGTTAATTTACTTTTGTGTATTTCTTTTAACATATCTTTGTTATTAAGATAGTTTTGTTTTCTCATTAAATGGTTCCTTACTTTGTTTTAATTATACTACCTAAGATAGAGCTTGTCAATAACTACACAGTTATTTCTACTATAAATACAAGTGTAGGAGACTTCGATGAGATATGCACAACTAAATGAAGACATAGCTTCTGATATTGCTGTTTTTTATGGCGGCAGATTTCAGCCTATGCACAAAGGTCATCATAAGGTCTATATGGATCTAGTGGAACAGTTTGGTTCCTCTAACGTATTTATCGCTACTACAGTTAGCAAAACTGCAACAGCAGATCGTGATCCATTTAGCTTTGATGAGAAGAAAAAGATAATGAATCAGATGTTTGGGATACCAGAAAAACAAGTTGTGCAAACACAACCCTACAGACCCGATGTTAGTTTAACTGGTAAGAATCCAGCCAACACTGCGGTAGTATTAGTTTTTAGTGCTAAAGATGCAGGCAGACTAAAACGTGGAGGTTTCCTAAGAGATTACGAATCAGGTGTTGAAATGGTACCTAGTGACCAAGGAGCATATATCCTTGAGGTAGGAATACAAGAAGGTGGAATGAGTGCTACTGATTTTAGAACAGTAATGAAAAACGACAGTTTAGATGACAATCAAAAGATGATGAAGTTTAGAGAATTTTTTGGAAGTATTAACGCTGATGTATTCGATTTTGTAAAGGGTAAGCTAAATGGCAGTGCTAGCTGATAACAGAGCCAAATTGGTAATTAAACCCGGGGCCAGCAGTACTTACTTTGGTACAGGCGGACCAGCAGATGCACTATCAACGCATGGCGGTATATTATTTCCCTATCAGCCTGACATTACTTACCAACAAAGTGTTTCATATACTCCTTATGATATGGTACATACAAATTATACGTTTAATGCTTATAGAAACACACCGAGCCCTAGTATTCAGTTGAATGCACAGTTTGCTAGTGTTACAGAAGAAGAAGGTGCTTATACTTTGGGTGTAATACATTTTCTAAGAATGGTTACAAAAATGTTTTTTGGTAAAGGACAAACAAGTCCAGCAGCTGGTACACCACCTCCAGTATTGGAATTTAGTGCATTCGGAAGCGAACAGTTTAATAATGTTCCTGTTATTGTTAGTACATTCTCTGTTAACTTTGATAGTAATGTAGACCTTAAATTGTTTAAAGGTGGACAACAACTACCTGTGATGCAAAATATCTTTGTTGATCTGATGGTTCAACAAAATCCTGACAGACAGAAGAATAAATTCACAACTAGTAACTTTATTAATGGGTCTGCATACAAGCAAGGATTTATTTAATGGCAGTGTCATATAGCAATACCAGTAACTATTCAGCTACAGGACTTAACAGAAGAAACTTAGAATTATATAATCCTAAGATTACTGTTGATACATTAGTTGAAGAAACTTTAACTTTGGTTGTGCAAAGCAAATTTAACAGAAGACCTGACTTATTGGCATTTGAATTATATGGCAGTGCAAGACTATGGTGGGTGTTTACACATTATAATAGGGAAATTCTTAAAGATCCTATATTTGATTTTAAGGCGGGCATAAAGATAGTAGTTCCAAAGACCTATCGAGTAACGGGGACTAACTAATGGTCAAACAAAACATCTATCAAGATAATGTTCTAAACAAGTACGACAATTATACATACAACTGGACTATGTATATGTTGCACCCTAATAATGCAAATAAGTTTGAAGCTAATATTGCAGCTAATAACGTTAAGATTATTGCACAAAGTGGTGTAGAGTCTGAAATTAACATACAAAGTGTACAGCAAAGTATGGTAGTGGCATTTAAAGGAAATCAAGATAGAAGTAGTCTAGCAAATATGTTTGCTATGCAGTTAGTTGAACCAGGTGGTGCAACACTGTTTACTAGAATCTTAGAAGCAGCTGGGCAATTAGAAATACAAAATCATTTATCAGCATGTTATTTGCTAGAACTTAAATTTTATGGATATGATCAGAATGGTACTCCGACAATCGTTCAAGATGCTGGACCATATTATTATATGTGTAGCATGGTCAGTTTAAATTTTAATTATTCTGACGGTGCAACCAGTTATGCTGCAGATCTGATGGAAACACATCAAGACGCATTTAAAACTCAATACCTACACCTGCATAAAAAAACAGACGATATAACAGCTAGTACATTCGGAGAGTTTATAAAAAAATTAGAAACAACAGTTAATCAACAAGAAGTAGATAGTACCATTGCTAGTCCAAGCAAATATATACCAAATGAATATAAACTAAAAATAGAAGATGATACACAGGATTGGGAAAATTTGGTATTTGGAGATTCAGCAACTTCGGGTGATCAATCTAGGAATAGTGTTAGTGTAACTGGCAATGGAACATTAACCTTTAGCTTTGATAAAGGTACCAGTATCAGTGATGCAATGGTTGTAGCACTATTACACACTGTACACTTTAGAAAATTACCCACAGCAGAAGGTGGATTTCACAAAGAAGATGGTAACGATGCAGTAGCACTACCTAAAACATTTAAAGAATTAAGCCAGTGGTTTATTTTTAATAATGAAGTTAAATATGGAGAATATGATTTATTTCAAAATGCATATGCTAGAGAGATTACATATAGTTTACATAAGTTTATAGTCCCAGAACTAATACATGATGCTCCTAGCTTTCAAAAACAACTTATAAGTTCAAGCGATCAAAAAGCAAGACTTGGTAACATTGTAAAAAATGGGCTACTTAGAAAACGTTTTGATTATACACATACTGGATTGAATACTGAAGTCTTAGCACTAGATATTTCCTTAAACAATACATACTATCAATTACAAGCACTAAACACTGGATTGATTAGTGCTAGAGGAAAAGAAATAATAGCTAGTCTTCCTGGACATAATGACCAACGAGCGATTACACAAGGTACAGCTCAAGAAATTCAAAAAAAAATAGATGCTAATAATAGAAAGTCAGCAAGTATTACGAAAGAAATACAGTCATTGACTGCAGGTGCTTCAAATCCTGATTTTGCAAATCGACAAGGGGCTGATCCAAGAATTGCATCATTGAATGAGCAACAAAAACAAATTGCAGAAGAAACCGAACAACTTAAAACCGAAGCAAAAGTTGCAGACGACTTAGCAAAAGAAGCAATTAAAAATTCTGCACAAAAAGAGACAAGGCAGATTGCATCAGTTAAAGATAGGTACTTAACACAAAGTGAATTACTTGGTACTACACAACGATCGAACCAAACAGAAGATTTACCTGTTTCTTTTATGCCTTTGCCTATTAATTCGAAAGCAAACGCTGGCCCAGATACAGGAGATAATGCAGCAGCTACAATGTTAGGGGCAGTTGAATTGAATCTGAACACAATGGGCGATTTAGTAATGCAACAAATACAAGTGCGTGGAGATCCGTATTGGTTAGGAAAACCTAAGGGATCTCATGCTGTATTACAAGAAACAAACGATGAGACAGGCAGAGCAGGAGCAAACTATACGAAAGGTGGATGTAGTTATTTTCTAAACTTAAACTTTGCAACATATCCAGAGCAACAAACAGGACTTATGAATATACCAGAAGCTAATTTTGGAATAGTTGGATTATATAGAGTTTTTAGAGTTGATGCAACCTATAGTGATGGTCAGTTTACAATGACGCTAGATGCATATAGAGATATGAATACTAATATTGGGCTAGTATGGGACGAAATTACAAGTGGAGAAATTGATGTTGATAGTATAAGAACAGAAGAATCTTTTAAAACACAACAACCTGATGACATTGACGATGCATTTGATCCTCCAGTAACACAGCCTGGAGACGAATTAGGAACAGTACAAGATGGTGATGCCAATGGCACAGTAACTGAAGCTCAGAGTTCAGCAACTACTAGAGTACAGCCTATTGCATCTGATCTAAAAGCTATACTACAGCAAGCTGCTACAGCAAGCGGATTAGATGTATCGGTTTACAGTGGCGGACAACCTGATATTGCGACGGGAGGGCGTAGAACAGGCAGTACACGACATGATAATGGTCATGCAGCGGATATTAGATTGAGAGATTCGAGTGGTAGAAATTTAAGTTTAAATAATCCAGCAGATGTTCCTCTGATACAAAACTTTATTAGAGAAGCTAAACGTGCAGGAGCAACTGGTATAGGTGCTGGTAACGGCTATATGGGCAACAACGGATTTCATATAGATAATGCAGCGAAGTACGGACAAGCTAACCCTAACGCTACATATTGGGGAGGTTTAGAAGATAATGGCACATTTAGAGCTAAAAATGCTCCACAGTGGCTTAAAACGATTATGACAGGATAATAGTATGAGATATTTAGGTAAAAATATGACCAGCGGTGGCGTACCTAATATGTACGACAAAACAAAAAATATTGGAGGTATAAAAACCCGAACAGGATTATTCTTAGGTAAAGTAGTAGATATAGTAGATGACAGATATGAAGGCTATATGTATGTACAAATATTTGGAGATGAATATTTAGGATCTAAAGATAGTCCTGAAGAGAAACACAAATACACAAGAGTTAGACGTTCTAGTCCATACGGCGGTATATATCAAGATGATAAGCTAACACATACTAGATCATACGGTATGAGTAGTCATCCTCCTGCGCCAGGTACAGAAGTTTTAGTAGCATTTGTACAAAATAGTGATGTTGGTATATGTTTAGGTGCGTTACCTCAGACTGGGATGAATGGAGCTATCCCAACAGCTCCGGCATCATTCGTCGAAGGTGAAAAAGACACCATTGGTCCTACATTTGATCCTCCACCCACAAAAGATGCCGGTAAAAATACCAGACCTAGAAATCAAGAACTTGAGTATGTTACAGAACAAGGAATAGGATTCGACAGTATCAGAGGCCTAAGTAGCAGTAGTCAACGAAGAGAATCACCTACTAATGTGTTTGGATTTAATACACCAGGCGGTCATCAGCTTGTTATGGATGATGGCACAAGAGCTAATGATGATAATTGTCTTTCTCCGGATAAAAATAGAAAAGGAGGATTAAGTAGACTTGCTAGGTTTCGAAGTGCAGGAGGAGCACAAATATTAATGCATGATGGCGCTGGTATTGTTTACATCACTAATCAAGATGGCAGCAACTGGATTCAATTTGGAGCTGATGGAAAAATAGATATCTATAGTCAAAGCGATATTAGTATGCATACTGAAACAAATTTTAATCTGCATGTTGGTGGAAATTTTAATTTAGATGCAGATAGTATCAATATGAAAGCAAGAGGTACAGATGGTATAACATTAGAATCTGCAACAGGTGAATTTAACTTACATGCCAACAAAGATATAAAATTAACTACAGATCTTAACGGACACATTAAATGTAGCGGTAATATGAGAACAACAGCTAAATTAATTGATATGAACGGTCCAGAAGCAACTGCTGCAACAAAGACTGTACAAAATAATAGAACAGAAAACACCACTGTTAAACAAAGTATAACTGATAGAGTACCTGAAGCTCAACCTTGGGGAGGACATACAGAAGAACAAGAAATACTTCCTCAGGTTGCTAGTTCTAACGGAGAGCAAACTGCAATAGACATCGATTTAAGTAATATTATCAATAAGTCTAAACAGCCCGCAACGACTGTGCAAGCAAATGGGTCAGCAGTTGGTTTAACTGGCAGAAATAATCCAAATACTAAGCCTAGTAGAGGCCCACAATGATAACAGTAGAAAGACAATTTCAAACTGTATGGAGTGACTATGTTGTAAAAGATGAAACAGCATACAACACAGAGATAGATTTATCTTTGCTTACAGCTAGTTCGAAAGCAAAAGATGTTGCGTTGGACTTTTTTGATGAGTATAGTGGTTTTGACGGAACTGCATATGGAGAAGGCACATATGCAACAGGACTTACTGAACAACAAGCATATGATAACTGGCTAGTTACGTTTAACAAACAACAATCTATTGTTAAAAAACAATTACAGCAAAATCCAAAATTGCCCAATGCATATCCGCAAAGTGTATTTGACGGACTAGTATTGTTAAACTGGGCAACAGGAAAAGTTTTCACTGTTACTGCTATAGAAGGAATATATGATTTACTTGACGGATTAAGGTTAAAAGATTTTGATATAATAGCTAGTATATTGATGAGAAGTAACAAGAACAAGAGTTTATGCATAAAGTGTGCTACAATTTTAAGGTTAGCTGATTACGGAAAGCCAAAGACTAGATTATGGCAACGCACAAATGGAATACACAAGATGCGTGATAAAAATGAAAAAGATGTATTAGACATAGATTCTCTAAAACGAGCAAGATTTTCGTACTTTGCAGAAACTGGAAACTTTTTACCTTTTAGTCCAGAAAGTGCTAAGAGAGATGTAGTCAGAGAGTATGAGAAACAAGTAGTTGTAAAAAACTATACATTTGATGGCACTGTTACTACATTTACTTTAGAAAAATCTCCTAGTATGGAACCAACTGAAAAGTTAAAAGTTACTATAAATGGACTTGTTCAACAGCATTTATTTGACTTCACAGTGACAGGAAATCAGCTATCGATACTTAAAACAATGAATACTGGTGATATCATTGCAACTACCATTAAAATATAAACTCAGTAGTTAATTCTACCATAAATACTTGTATGGTAACGTATATAGGATATAGCACAGTAGGATCAACATATGGTAGTAAAACACTGACCGATATTGATATTGCTCGTCGAGACCTGCTGAATCATTTTTACACTCGCAGAGGCGAACGTGTACAAAACCCTACATTTGGAAGTATACTTCCGGATCTGGTATTTGAACCTCTTGATGCACAGACAGAAAGATTAGCAAATGATGATGTAGATGCAATAGTAAACAATGATCCACGATGGAAACCATTGGAAACACTATTATCAAAACCCACTGAACACAGTTTAGAGATAAAGGTTAGATTAGAATACATAGACACAGGAACAGCAGAAGAACTGTTTCTTAACTTTACAGGTGAAGAATAATGGCACAAGGCGCACGTCAGAGTAGTTTATTTGCCGCAGAAGACTTTAGTGTAGCATACGAAAGTTTTAGCGAAGCGAATTTTCAAGCATATGATTTTGAAACCATTCGTAATACGATGGTCGATTATATTAGCACAAACTATCCAGAAAACTTTAATGACTATATTAATAGTAGTGAATTTATAGCAATAGTTGAACTTATAGCTTTCTTAGGGCATAACTTAGCTTTTAGAGCTGATTTAGCCAGCAGAGAAAACTATCTAAGTACAGCAGAACGTAGAGAAAGCGCCTTGCGTATTGCTGAATTTTTAGGATATAAACCTACTAGAAATGTTGTGGCTAATGGATATTTAAAAATTGACAGTGTAAAAACTGACGAAGAAGTGTTTGATTCTAGTGGTAACAGTTTAGCAAATGCCACTATACAATTTGAAGACGTAACTGATGCCAACAGCTATCAAAATTTTATAAATGTTATGAACAGTATATTTCAATCTAGTAGTCAGTTTGGTTCTCCGTTTAGTAGTATTACTTTTGGTGGAACTAAAAACGAAATATATAGAACCAACAGTGTATCCAATACAGCTGAAAGAAACTTTTCAAATTTAATTAATAATGCAAGTTCTAGTTTTAGTTTTTACAATCCAGAAATTAATAGCACATCACAAACTATAAATGAAGCGGCACCTGATCCTTATAAAGTAGTTGATTTTTTGTATAAAGATGACAATAGTGGATTTGGTTCACCAAACACAGGATTCTTTGTAGGTTTTAAGCAAGGTACACTAGCACACAAAGATTTTAGAATTGATCAAGGTTTACCTAACATAGTCTTAGACATTGATGCAGATAATGTTGCCAATGGCAATGTATGGGTACAAACAATAGACGAAATAGGACAAATTCAAAAGAATTGGACACAAGTTGATACACTATTTGGTAATGGTACAATATTTAATGCAAAGAGCAATAACATAAGAGATATCTTTAGTATTGCTAGTAGGCAAGATGATCAAATTAGTGTTGTATTTGCAGACGGAAATTTTGGAAATATTCCGCGTGGTATTATCAGAGTTTGGTACAGAACAGGACTTAATCAAACATATAGTTTAACACCTGATGCTTTTAATAATACAAGTTTTACGATGAGCTACTTGGGCGCCAACGGAAACACATACAACGCAATTTTTAATGCAAGTTTAAAAACAAATGTTACAAATGCAAGTGTTAGAGAAAGTGTTGCTAGTATTAAAGCAAACGCTCCTAGATTCTTTGCCACACAAGATAGAATGATAACAGCAGAAGATTATAGCATTTTTCCTATAACAGTCAGTGAGAACATTAGAAAAATTAAAAGTATCAACAGAGTACATAGCGGGCATAGTAGATTCCGTGACATATATGATCCAACAGCAACTTACGCAGATGCAACACAATATACAGATGACGCTTACTTGTATGAAGATGATATTACAAGTAAAAGTGTAGTTAGTTTACCTAATAACTTAACAGGTGATGCAATTTATAACAAGTATATTAAACCATTGCTTGCTAATCCTGAAGTGAGTAACTTTTACTATAATAGACATGGATATAGTTCAACCACACACAATGCAAATACAGATTTCTCAGATACTACAAGCGGTATAACATATTTAGGCACATCTGATACTAATGTATTTCGTTGGACACAAGTAACCAAAGCTGCAAACGGATGTAGTGGTTACTTTACATATAATTCGAATGTACAGAGAGTTGGGGATACTTCTGCTAATAGTTTAGCAAAAGCAAACCTAAACGGATTAGTAGAATTTATTAGTAGTCCTTATAAAGAAGGTTATATCAGTTTGGCAACAGTAACAGCTGGTGGTAGTGGATATACTAGTACACCAAGTGTTGTAATCACAGGTAAAGGAACAGGTGCAACTGCAACTGCAATAATAGCAAATGGTGCAGTTACTAATGTTTCGATTATTGATAGTGGTAGCGGATATGATCAAGCTACGAATATTACAGTTACTGGCGGTGGAGGCACAGGAGCAACAATAAAGCCTACTATTATTGATTCAGATATACAGTGGGTCAAAGTTGATAGGCTTTACAAAGGCGGACTCGGTGACGACAATAGTGCAGGTACTCCAACTGGCATTGATAATACTGGCAAAGGAGCAGTAGTACTAAATGGCATTATTCCCAATGGTGCTAGAGTTAAACGAATTGTTCCAAGATTAAGCACAGACTTAACAGCTACAACTAAACAAAATGTTATTAATAAAATTAACAGTAGAAACAGTTTTGCATTAAGATATAATGCTCAGAATCAGCAGTGGATAATTATTGATAGTTCAAACTTACCAGCTAGTAGTGCTGAATTAAACGATCCAAGCAAATGGAGTAGACAATTTGAAGGTGATGGATCCAGCACAGGTATTGACAATAGCTGGGTAATGCGTTTTAATTACAGTGCGGTAGAATGGGAGATGCTGGTTAGAAAAACACGTCTTGTTTTAGGTAGTCCTGCTAAACTGAAGTTTACAAACTTAAACTTTAATAGTTCTTTTAGTAGCGAAACGCAAAAACCTCTCAGAGATAATATTAAGATATTAAAAATTAATCCTACAAGTAAAACAGATCCAACACCAATGGGCAAAGACTATAAGTTTAATGCGTTTGGAACATTTACATATCAAGACGGATATACTGATCCTCTTAATATTAGAGTTAGTTTAGCTGACCCAGACAACGACGGATATCCAAATGATCCAGAAGCATTTAATAAAATACTAGCAGGTCAAACTATAAACTTAGGAACAACTACTGTTGATGGTTTTGATTATACTATAGTAGATAATTCTAACGGAACAAGACAAGTAAATGGAGTTAGCGATCTACATATGCAGTATAATAGAATAGCTGATATCAATCAAGTTATCGATCCAAGTACCACAAACATTATTGACACTTATGTATTGTTAAACAGTTACGATAGTGAATTTAGAGCTTGGGCACTTTATGATGGAAGAATCGAAACAAGACCTAATCAGCCTACTATAAGTGAACTTACAGACTTGTTTGTTAAGTTAAACAATAAGAAGAGTATTAGTGATCAGGTTATATATAGACCTGTAAAATATAAAATACTGTTTGGAGATTTAGCGAGTAGTGATTTACAGGCTAGATTTCATGTTACTAAAACTGTAAACAGTACACTAAGCGATACAGAAATTAAACAAAAAGTTATTAATTTAATTAGCAATTATTTTAATATTGATAATTGGGACTTTGGTGAAGAATTTTACTTTACTGAAATGTCAGCATTTATACACAATAATATGATTGGTGAGATAAGTCAAATAACAATTAGTCCACCCGGTGGACAGACAAATAGTACTGAATTATTTGAGATAACTAGTGATAGTGACGAACTATTCTTACCAGTACTATCTAGCAATAATGTTATTGTTACTACAACATCATCTGGTAACAGTACAACAATTTCACAAAACACCGGTATTAATATAAGTGTAAGTGGCGGCACCGGAGGCGGTGGAAGTGGTGGTAGCGGAGGAGGCTATTAATGAGTGAACGTCAACCAAAACCAATAATAGCACCATTAGTTACTAAACCCGGTGAATCACTTGAAAATACAGGTTCTAAAGAAATAACAACATTACTTCCTAGTATTTTACAAACACAAGTCAATAAACAGTTCTTAGATAGCACACTCGAACAAGTGATGTCAACCGGTAGTTTACAATCTGTTAAAAGTTATATAGGTTCGCAAGAAGGATCTAGAGATATAACAGACAACTATGTGTTAGATGGCAGAAGCAACGATCCCTATCAGTTTAGCCCAGGAATAATTAATAGAAATGATGATAAATCTATTATTGGAGCATTGCCATATGATGATCTTATAAAAACCCTCAAGTATAACGAAAGTGACACTAATAACCATAATAGGTTGTTAAATGAATATGGATATACAATGGACTTGCCTATTAACTATGATATGTTTATAAACTATCACAAGTATTACTGGGTTCTAGACGTACTACCACCAAGTCCTTTACAGTATACAAGTCTTTTTGATATTGACACTATTATAGGGCAGATACAGTATACTACGCCAACACAAAAGAACGGAAGAGCATTAACGTTTGAAAATGGCATGCGTGTTAAATTTGCACCACATACTGTTGATAGATTCACACAAACTGTTGTTGGTAATACAACATTTACTGCTACAGTTAACGGTGGACATGAATTTATTTTTAAAAATAACCAACCTGTACTTACAAGTGATTATACTTTTGTGCAAGCAACCGGTGTATTAACAATGAACACTGCACCGGCAGTGAACGACGAAATAGAAATACACACAAATTATGCAAGTAGTTCAGCAAATGAATACTTCAATGACGCAATTTATATTGTAGATGGAGTTGGATCTAAAAATGGTATTAAGTTAACTACACAATTTGAACCAGGTCAATATGAAGGGCAACAAGGCAAACGAGTATGGTTTAACATAACAACTTACAGTAGTCAAGAGGCAGCAGAGTTTGATAGTGATAAGTTTGCATTTGATTTTAAACCCTATGATCTCAGAGAACATAGAATGACTACTAGAGATTATCTAGTTGAAGAAAGATTTAGCATAGACCAAAGTGCATGGGCACGTTCTAATCTTTGGGTACACGAGCAAACTATTGCTAATAGCTTAATATATGACGGCTATGCAAATGTCAGAGATGATCTTTATGCAATAGATAGATATAGAGCAGTAAGACCTATTATTGAATATAAAGCAAATATTGAGAAATATAATTTTGGTTCAAAGCAGATTACAAGTGTAGATCATGCATTAGAATCTAGTGAAGATCCAGCAACTACTATTGTAGGCAAAACAAGTTACGATGTTACTATTAGTGGAATTACAGAAATTTGGAATACTATGCGAGGTGCAACAAGAGGTGATAGAGTAAAAATAAATTCAGGTCCTACTTCTAATTTTACTACCACCTATTGGGAGTGTATACAAAACCACGGAGATCCTAAAAATCCTGTGGATGCAGCTAATAGAAACATATGGCAACAGATTACTCCAGTAGAATTAGAAAATGGCGACAGAATTATTTTCCTCGGAAGTGCTAACAGTGCTTATAAAAACAAAATATTCCAAGTAAGCGGAGTAGGAACTAGTATTGTACTTACTGTAGAATATAATAGTGACGGATCAGGCGGAGCAACTGCTCTAAATAATAACGACAAAATTGTTATTCTAAACGGATTTAACACTTATGAGTTTAGCGGTTTCGATAGTGACGGTAAAGGAAACTTTGAAGCTCCGCTAAGTGGAGCAGAATTGTATTGGCTACATGATCAATGGTTATATGGTCAACAGAAGCCACATAGAAGTGCAGGAATATTACAACAGCTATATGATCCAGAACTTGTATGGTTACAAGATTCTACTGCCTATCCTGTTAGCACATTTAACGGAGGTCATATCTTTAATTTTGCTTATAATGAAGATAATGTATATGATGATGCATTAGGATTTAATCCAGAGTATGTTGACTATGGAAATAATCCAGGATTAAACTTTAGTGTTGATTTGTTCCATAAGAGATTCAATTATACTTTCCAAAGCTCAGACTTTCAAAAAAATGTAGCTAGAGAAATTGAAGGATACTATTACTACAGAATGGCTGATACAGGAAGATACCATAACGGCTGGACACTTACAAAAGGACAACCAGTAAAAAGAATTATACAACATACTGTTACAGACGCAACGGTTCCAATTAAATTTAATGTAGGACACAATAACTTCGACACTGATAAACTGTATAATTTTTCTAAAGAACACCAAAGTCTTTTGATAGTACACAGTATGGGCGAAGACTGGGTTACTAACAGTAGACCGAATCGTTTAAGTGGCAAACTACCTAACTTATTTTTAAATACTGGCACCGCTTATACTATTAGAACTCAATTCCCTCAGGCTGAAATCGAGTTTGTTAAAATTGATGGCACTGCATTTACCAGTGGAATTACCAGAAGTGCTGGTAGTAACGACGTTTTTACATTAACAATAGGAACCCCAGCTTTTACTAGTTTTAAATATAGACTAGCAGCAGATCCAACAAATTTTGGTGTTGTATTTCTAAAAACTGCTACAAAAGATGAAAATATTCGTATTACTAAAAATGGAATAGAAATAACAAACTACACACTATCTGGAAACATAGTAACAGTTAGTAGTGGTTTAAAGAAAGACGATATTTACGAATTAGAATGCTTTACTGATGCAAGATACAGTGATGATGTAGAAGGCTATCAAAAAGTTGCAGACACACATTTAGATAATCCACAGAATCTAACTTTTGGTAAAGTTAGTTTTGGAGATTTACTTGGTCATATAAGATCACAGATGATATCAAATCCTTTATTTGAAAATGATTGGTTTGGAACAAACAACTGGAGAAATATTGTACATGATCACACACATGGTGGTACAATAAAGCAACAGGCTTTTTCTACAGAACTAATAAGTCAACTGTATACAGAAAATGATACTGATATCGTTAGTAGTTTGCAATATAGTAGTAATTCATACAAAGAGTTTAAAAAACTGTTCAAAAATAAAATTAAACAGTTACATCAATCAACAGACATGTCAGAGCCAGTATATAAACTGGTAGACAAAACATTAGAAGCACTAAATTTAGGTAAAAATAAAGACAGTGTTTTTGCAAGAAGTCAAGTAGCAATGTACAGAGACTATGAAAGTGAAAATTATAGTTGGGTGTTGAATCAAACACCTGTTTTTAATTTACCTTTTACAGTAAACAAATATGATGATACACAAAATCATATACAGGTATGGATACAAATACCCGATGCTGCTGGTGCCCATACATGGAGAGCATTAGTTAAAGATATTGAGTATACACTTAGTGATTATCAAGTTACTATTACACTGAGTGGAATTACATTTCCTAGCAGTGGCAAAAACAATATACATGTTAGATGGTATGCAAAAGATAGTGTTAGCTTTGTTCCTCCGAGTGCTTCAAAAGTAGGATTGATACAACCTTATACACCCGAACTTAGAAGCGATTACAGTAAAGATAGTACAGGTACAGCAACTGATAGTGTAATTATTGGACATGACGGAAGCATTCATGTACGCAATGGAACAGAATTATTTGATAGACAAGTAGCAGGCTTTGATCCAGTTGATGCCGGTCTTTGGGACTTAGAATTAAGAATGTTTAACAATCTAAGTGCTAGCTTAGAATTTATTTCAGATTCTAAAAGATACTGGCCAAATGCTAACAGACCAACACCTTATAGCTGGACAGAATTTCACAGTGCTATGAAAAGTGAATTTAATAAATGGAAAGTAGCTAACAGTGTTGTTAATTTAACTAGCGACACTTATTACAATGGTGCACTTGTGGATTATTATCGTAGTCATGATAAGTTTACTTGGAATTACAGTAGTGTTGCTCCCTACATAGGCGGCTGGAGAGGACTATATAGATACTTCTTTAATACTGATAAGCCACATATTACTCCTTGGGAGATGTTAGGGTATAACAAAAAACCAAGTTGGTGGGACGCAAACTATAGCTGGACAGATGCTACAAAGCGTTCAGCACTAATTACTGCACTAAAATACGGGTTGACAAGTGATCCTTCTTCAACAAAACCTTCCTACAGTTTAAGTTTGCATAATTTATCATATGATTGGGCAAACAATACTCTAGTAGATAACACAGGTGTACTAAATGATCCTGTTGCTGCAGGAGTTGTAACTAGTCCAACATTAGTAGAAAGACAAAAAAACTTTGTATATGGAGACTGGGGTCCAATTGAAGAACGTTGGCGCAGAACTAGTGAATTTAAATTTGCTCAAATGATTGCTTTGACTAGAGTCAGACCTTTAGTAGCAAGTAACCTATACTTTAAAACAGGAAGAAGGACAACCAAAAGCAAAATTTATTATGAAGAGCCGCAAGTAATTAATACTGATAGCAAAAAATTAACAAGCTGGAAAGATGTTGAGATTACTGATAGTAAAATAATTGGAAGCATTATTGAGTCTATTAGCATTAAAAATGCTGGTAGTGGATATACCAGTGCTCCAACTGTGGCGATATATGATAACTTTGGAATAAATGGAGAAGCTCAGGTACAAATAAGTAATGGTTCGATAGTTAGTGCAAAAGTACTAGACCCAGGCGAGCGTTATTATAATAGACCTACAATAGTATTAAGTAGCGGTGATGCTATACTCGAAGCTCAACTAGTTGATAATGCAAGACGTTATTTCAATGGATTGAGTAACTGTATTATTGAATATGCTAAGTTTAACAGCGGCGATGCTGATACAATTCTAAACAGATTTAAAAATATGACATTCAATACTATTGTTAAAGCAGGCGGATTTGTAAACAATAATCAAAACTTTATATTAGAAAGTAGCCAAGACAAAGGCAGAGTGTTTGTACCAGAAGAAAACTTTACCACTATATTGTTTAACAACAAGCCAGATACTGAATTCTTTTTTGGTGGTGTTATAGTAACTAAATCTGCTAACGGTTATACAATTAACGGTTATGATAATAGTTTAGGTTACTTTAGATATAATGCACCAGCAACTAACGGACCTAGTGCTAAAGTAACATTTAGTGGAACACTACAAGTAGATGTTAGAAGATACACAGACTTTGAAACTACTATTAGTCAATTGGACTATAACACAGAACTAAAAACAATACAAGAAGTTTATAACTTTATTAGTGGTTACGGAAACTATCTCAATGGATTAGGATTTACACAATCCTGGACCAGTGCATCAAGTAACTTTGGCAACTGGGCAACTGGATCAGCTACACAGTTTCCACTATATTTGATTCCAGATTCCACTACAGTTGTGGTTAAAGATAATAAAGACGGATACTTCGATAATTTAAACACAAGGTACGACGGTGTTTATAATATACTTGATAATTTAGGCAAGCAAATTAGTGCAACAGATATTGCAATTACTAGAACATCAATGTCGACAGATGAAGACACAATATTTGAAGTTAAAGATTCATCCAAAACTAATCTATACGGACTTAGATTATATAAATCACAAATTGAACATATATTTGTATTTGATAATATTACAAACTTTGATGATACAATTAGTTCTTCTGAGATTGGACAAATACATAAGCGTATACAATGGAGAGGCAGTAGAACTAAAGATTGGAATGGTAAATTATACAGTCCTGGATATATTGTTAATGGTAATTCTATACTTCCAAACTTTGATACTACAGCTAAGGAGGTAGATCAATACTTAGGTAGAACAAACACATTAAGCAATAAACAAATAAGTGATGTTGCTAGATTTAACAGTGGATATAACAAACCAAATTGGGCTAACACACTAGATTTAGATGAAGATAGTGTGTATGAGTTTGTCAAAGGAACATACAAATACAAAGGTACTCGTTATGCACTTGATGCATTTATGAGAAACACTGGACTGTTTGATGGAGATGCAACAGCTGACTTACACGAGATGTGGGCAGTCAGAATGGCTGATTTTGGAGATACTTTTAAAAGAAGATTAGCCGAGTTTCAAATAACACCTGAACTATTACAGACAGATCCTCAACCAGTTAGATTTACAAGTGGACAAAAGTATGATGTACTAAGTGATATTGTAATTGATATTGATGACACTAGTCCGCTAAATGTTAACAATCGAGTCTTTGAACGCTTTGCAAATAGAGAAGTAAAAACATATGATGATCAAAATCAAAACAGTGATTTTGAAAAAGACTTCATTAATGCTGGCTTTCCACTATTATCTGAAACTGACTACAGAACATTAAACAAAGAAGACTTTACATTATTTCCAACAGAAACAAAAGATGTATATGACTTTAGTGGTAACTGGAAGTTGTATAGTCAATGGGACAGTAGGACTAGTTATAAACAAGGAGATAAAGTAATCTATAAAGGCCGAGTTTGGAATATGGTAGATCCAGATGGAGCAAGTGGACTTACAAATGCAAGAAATCCGATAGAAATTCACGGCACAGTTACACTACCTGTTATCCCAACAACCGGACAAACATTGGTGATAGACGGCAATACTATTAGTCTAACAAAGAGTGCAGTTAGTGAAACACTAAATGTTATTACAATAGACGGTACTAGTAATATAAGAACTAGTGATGTTGTACTACATGACAGTACATTAATATTAGGACAATCAGCAACCTTAGCTTCAACTGTTACTTTTAGTAATGTTGTTATCGTAACAACGTTCAATGACATTGTAAAAACAGGTAATGTTATTAATCCAATTATTCAAGGCTCATCAACAGCAGCATTAACGATTGACGGAACTACTGTTAACTTTAACGACCCGTTGACTACAACTAATCCAATTACAGCTCAAGTAGCAATGGAGAACACATTTAACAGTAGTAGCTGGGTGCAAAATCAAAGTAGTATTTCATCATTGGCATCACAAAGAATTGGAAGGATTGAAGGATTAAGAGTGGCTTATATCGCAGCTAATACTTCTACAGCATGGACCCAATGGATACAAACTTATTTTGGAAACAATGCAGGACTTAATATTGATCATCTTAAAGCACTTATAGCCTTAGGTGGTAGTACACTACAAGCTGCACAGTTCATGTTAGACCAAGACTGCATTTTAATAAACAACTTACTAGGGACAAATTTTATTGGACAAAACGTTGGTGATGGCACAGAAACAATTAGTTCTGCTCAGCTAGACACTTGTCGAGGAAGACTAAATCAAGGTACATATACAGATGATATTGCAGCATATTTAAAAAATGCTTCGAATGCTACAACGGCATTTACCGTTAATACACAAGTGGCAACAGAGTCAACAACTGGTTTTAAAATATATTCGTTAACTGATATTATAGCTAAAATTACTGCAGCAGGCATTGCTAATATAACTGCAGGACAAAGCACAAATAGTCAACTGACAATCACTAAAACTACAAATGATAATTCAACTAGCTTTTCATTATCTATTAGTAGTGCAACAATGAATGCTACTGTAGGATTTAACACTGCAACTGAAACAATATCAGCTACTAGTTCTTTTGTAGAATTGAAACCTAATTTAAACCAACAGCAAGTGATTGATCAAATTAACCAAGCAGGAATAACAGGTATTACAGCTAGTGCATTAGGGAACTTAATTAGATTACAAAGTAATAATAGTAATTTTTATGTTGGTCCTGGCACTGCCAACAGTGTTATAGGATTAAACAGTGGTATAACACCAGCTAGTACAACTACTACAACAACTAGTGCAACACTTGGTATTACTGATATCTTAGAAAGCATTAACATAGCAACAATTAGCGGTGTGACAGCTACAAATAGTCAAAACAAAATACACATTTCAAGTACAAACTCAACACTGGTAATTGGAGCTGGTACTGCAAATTCAACAATAGGTTTAGTAGCACAAACTTATAGTGCTACAGAAGGCCCAGTGAGTAATGTATTTAATGCTATTGTTGGCAGTGACGGAAATCAAGTTTTTGTTGAAATGAACAATGATCCTAACTTGTTTAGTATTTGGGTTGCAGATAATAGTGAATTTGGAAACTATAATCTAGGACATGAAATTTATCAAACAATGGATTTTGGTATGTATACTAATAAAGTATGTACCGGTATTGTAAGTAGTGATGAAGCACAAATTGATGTTGTTAGACAAACCGGAAATGTACAAGCACATAACTTAGAAGTTGGAGACTATGTATTCATTAACGGCAGTAATTCAATTCCTAGCATTGATGGAATACATCAGGTCACAAGAGTAGATACAAATAATGTAGCAAGATTTTATATTGATGAATACATTGAAACTGAAGGCGATGCTGGTAACATTTATCCATTGAGAAAAATGAGATTTAGCACATACACTGCTATGGAAGCCGACAGACAAACAAAAGTAAATGGAGTTTACAAATATAATTTTGCAAGTGTTAGACAAGATAATGCACTTAATCCAATTTATACATTTGTAGATAATGATGGAAGTCAAAATCCTAGTAGTCAAGTTTATAAATGGGTAGGTACATGGGACGATATAAACGGCAATGTTGGTCAATGGCAAATAGTTCGTAGTGGTAATAGGCAAGCAAAAAATGATTTGGTTAGGAATGTTAAACTATATGATGCTGTTAAGCAAACAACTATTACTAGTTTAGAAACATATGATCCGGTTAAAGGTATTATATTTGGATTTATTGATAATGAGATAGATATTAAACTAACAAACGATGTTGCAAATTATAACTATAATACACTAGACGGGGAAATAGACAATCTTGATGCATGGACAGACAATTATATTGGAAAACGTTGGTGGGATTTAAGTCAAGCAGTTTACTTAGATTATGAACAAGGTACCATAGATTATATGCAAAACAACTGGGGTAAACTTTTTGACGGTGCAAGCATAGACATATATGAATGGACAAGATCCCCTGTGCTTCCAGAATCATGGAGTACTTTAGTTGATAGAGGAACAGTAGTAGACGGTAATACAGCCAGCGGCGAAGTATACTTTACTATTGTAAACGGCGAGGAAGTATATAATTGGACTGAACAGTCGTACTACAACAACCGTACAAAACAAACTGAAACATCATATTATTTCTGGGTTAAAAACAAAACAAACTTCAATGGTGTCAGACAGTACAATGTATTACAACTAAGTCAAATATTAACTGACCCCGGTGGATATAATTTAAGTTGGTGTGCTACAGCAGGTACTGATACATTATTGTTGTCAGGTATTAGCAGTTCAGTTACACCAAATACAGTTGCACAATTAGATGTTAATATAAGACTTGATGCTCTTGCAATGCAAGATTGGCTAATGCTTGCAGAATCAGACTCGCAAAGTATTATCCCTGAGTACTTGCATATTAAAGTACGTGATAGCTTGTGTGGATTTAACAAACACAGTATTACAAAATTATTTACAACATGGTCAGGTAGCACTTCGTATGCAGTAGATGCAGTAGTTAAAGATGGAGATAATTACTATATCAGTAGAGTTGATAGCAATCTTAATAATCAGCCTAGTACCGATAGTGATACATCACATTGGAATAGAGTTTATGACTTTGAAGAAGATAATAGTACAGAAGCTAATAATATTATCATAAGAAGAGACGAGCCTGTTCCTAACTTGAAGCTACATAAATTTAATAGATACGGGCATCAGATCAGACCAAGACAAAGTCTGTATAGAGATCTAGAAGAGGCTAGACAAAACTTTGTTTATACTGTAAACTCGTTGTTGAAAGAAGTAAACGTTATAGATGAAATGAATAACTGGGAAACTGCTTTCAGTCACGAATTTGTTGAAGGTACCGTAAATTATAAAGTAAGTGATTATGTGTCTCTTAAAGATTGGCACCTAGTAGAACGAGATGATGATAATAATGTTACATTTAGATTTAACCCTAATACTGTAGCCGACGTAGTATATGAAACAAAACAAGAATATTTAGACGCTGGTGATCCGGTAGAAGGAAGTTATGTATTGGTTAAAGATACATCTAGTTTATCAGGAATAGCTCGAAATGAAATGTATCATTTCACTGGAGGTACTGATAAGCTAGTATTCAAAGAAAGAGCAACAATAGAA
>VMHT01172557.1_pt1 | contig 21789 bp, 16 predicted proteins | sample 4693611 | NCBI WGS metagenome assembly VMHT01 (sample SAMN12280063, study PRJNA550983) | marine metagenome | isolation source: seawater sampled from same location over 5 years 0.02-0.2 micron viral filtrate | place: USA: collected off the coast of southern California halfway between the port... ...
AAAAAGTTTACCAACGACGATGGTTCTTTCTTCTACAAAAAACACAAGATCTACCTTTACAAAGAGGATTTTGCCGGTTTCAATGAAATTCTGCAAGAAATGACAGATTTTATCCTGAATGAAAAAGGAGAAGAAGTAATTAGTGAACGTCACCAGAAAGATTTCAAAAAGGAATATGAAACTTCTGAAACTGGAGTAGCAGAAGGAGCATCGCCAGAAAAGTTTACCGATGTGAGTTTTGACGACATTTAAATTTTAGCTTCAAGATTATATAAAACCGTCCCGAGATATTCAGGACGGTTTTTTTATATTTATATCCCAAATAAAAAAACCACATGCAAAAACTTCTACCTTTTCTAATTTTCTGTATTTGTTTTAACTCATTTGCACAGCAAGAATTTGAAGATCTTAGTCTAGAATATTACCTGCCGCAAGATGTAAGCTATAATGAAGAAATTCCCAAACCACAGGATGTTATTGGTTATATACCGGGAGAATGGCACGTTACCCACGATCTACTTTTAAATTATATGCGGGAACTCGCCAGGGTTTCGCCAAGAATAAGTATTGAAAACCGAGGGGAAACCTACGAGGGGCGTCCACTTATTTTACTCACTATTACTTCAAAAGAAAATCACGAAAATTTAGAGGAAATTCGCAAAAATCACCTTGCATTAACTCAAGAGAATGCCTCTTTCCTAAATGTAGAAGAAATGCCTATTGTGGTAAACCAGGGATTTTCTATTCACGGGAACGAAGCCAGTGGCTCTAACGCCGCACTTTTAGAAGCTTATTACCTGGCAGCGGCTGAAGGTGAAGAAATAGAAGAGTTATTAAAAAATACTATAATTCTTTTTGATCCTTCCTTTAACCCCGATGGTTTGCAGCGTTTTGCTTACTGGGCTAACACCAATAAAAGCGAAAATATAAATCCCGACCCACAAGACCGGGAATACAGCGAAGTTTGGCCAGGTGGCAGAACTAATCATTATTGGTTTGATATGAATCGCGACTGGCTGCCGGTACAGCTACCGGAATCTCAGGCTCGCATTGAGACTTTTCATAAATGGATGCCAAATATTTTGACAGATCATCACGAGATGGGCTCTAATTCCAGCTTTTTCTTCCAACCGGGAATTCCATCGAGAACGCACCCATTAACTCCAGATCTTAACCAAGAACTTACCAAAGAAATAGGCACTTATCACGCTGAAGCTTTTGACCAACTAGGCTCCTTTTATTATACCGAAGAAAATTACGACGATTTCTACTACGGAAAAGGTTCTACTTTCCCCGATATTAACGGAAGCATAGGAATTCTTTTTGAACAGGGAAGTTCACGAGGCCATGCCCAGGAAACCGAAAATGGTATTCTAACTTTTCCGTTTACAATTAGAAACCAGTTTACTGCGGCACTTTCAACCTTAGAAGCCGCTAAAAATATGCGTAAAGAAATCCTGAATTATCAGCGTAATTTTTATAAAAACGCTCGCAATTCAGCTGAAAATGGCGCCTATGTTTTTGGAAGTGACAAAGATGCTTCGGCAGCTTATGAACTGGCAAAGATCCTTGAAAAGCACAAAGTAGAAATCCACAAATTAGAAGAGGATTTAAAAACCAATGGCGAAACTTTTAAAAAGAATTCGGCTTATGTAGTTCCTAAAGATCAGCGTCAACACAGGCTTGTAAAAGCAATGTTTGAACGCCGCACCGAATTTGAAGATAGTTTATTCTACGATGTTTCGGCCTGGACGCTTCCGCTAGCTTTCAACCTGGATTTTGCTGAAGATATTAAAATGAAGAATGCGGGAGAGAAAATAGAAAAGCTTTCAAAACCGGAAATTCAGTCTCTGAAAAAAAGCAGCTACGCTTATGTTATGCAATGGCACGATTACTATTCGCCCAAAGCTTTAAATATGATCCTGGAAAAAGGGCTTCGTACAAAAGTAGGCATGCAGCCTTTTACTCTGGTCGATACAGAATATGATTATGGTACAATTCTTATCCCGGTTCAAAATCAAAAATTAGATGCAGATGAGATGTATGAGTTTCTGCAAAACGTAACTGAAAAATCTAATGTGCAAATTGATGCAATAAACACGGGCTTAACCCAGGGTGTGAACCTTGGAAGTAACCAGTTTAAAGCACTCGAACCTGCGAAAGTAGCTTTAATTGTTGGAGACGGCATTACCCCTTACGATGCCGGGGAAATATGGCACTTATTTGACCAGCGTTATGATATGAAGATCACAAAGTTAGACACAAGGAGATTTTCTCGCGCAGATCTAAGCCGATATACCGATATTATTCTGCCAAACTCCTGGGGTAGTGCTTTAGAAAAAAATGATATAGAAAAACTTAAAGAATGGGTTCGTGAGGGCGGAACTTTAATTGGTTATCGCAATGTAGCACGCTTTTTTGAAAAAGAAGATTTTATGGATCTGGAAATTAAAAAAGATAGTTTGGTAGCAGAAAATATTAGTTTTGAAGAACGAAGAGATTTTAGAGGCGCCCAGGGAATTGGCGGCGCTATCTTTGAAGCAAATATAGATCGCTCACACCCGGTAAATTTTGGTTATACCAATGACAAACTTGCCTTGTTTAGAAACACTACAATTTTTGTAGAAGCCGATGAACAAAGCTATAACAACCCAATTCAATATACCGAAAATCCTTTATTGAGTGGTTACATTAGCGCTCCCAGGCTAGAAGCTATTGCAGGTACAGTTCCATTTAAACATACAGGAATGGGACGCGGTAATGTAGTTCTATTTACCGATAATACTAATTTCAGGGCTTTCTGGTACGGCACTAATAAATTGCTTATGAATGCTATCTTTTTTGGTGACGAAATGTAATTTTTAGTTTACATCGCGCAACCATTATGGCATTGTTGCATCTATAGAATAGAACCTATACCTTAAAAGATGAAAAACTTATCTCTAATATTTCTATTTGCAACAATAACAAGCTGCTCTACCACTTTTAATAGTCCGGCAGACCTTGATACTAAAGAAATTACCGGGAAATGGCAATTAACAGAAGCCCTTGCCGATCCCGGTGATGGAAGTGGTACCTGGCAAACGGTAGAAAACGGCAGGACCCTGGAGTTTGATGAAGACGGAATGGTTTATTCTTCTACAAGTTTCTGTTATGGTGAGGAAATTAATGAAGCTAGTTTTGATGCTTCAGAGAAGATGATCAGCTCAAATTGTGCTGACAGAAATGTTGAACTAAGCTACGAATTGAAAGAAGATAAGTTATTTATTACTCCACATAATCCAAGATGCGCTGAAGCCTGTGGTACCAAATATAGTAAGGTAGAGAATTAGGTTTTTATCCAACTCGCAGTCCGTTTTCTACTTTAAAATCGGGGTTTAGTAGCACGATATCGTTATCTTCGCCTACTACCCCTAACACCAAACATTCGCTCATAATATTTGCAATTTGTTTCTTCGGAAAATTAACCACCGCTACGATTTGGCGATATAATAATTCTTCCTTTTTATAGCGTTTGGTTATTTGAGCTGAAGTCTTTCTTTGGCCTATTTCCTCTCCAAAATCTATAAGCATTTTATACGCAGGATTTTTAGCTTCAGGAAAAGCTGAAACTTCAGTAATAGTTCCAATTCGCATTTCTACCTTTTCAAAATCTTTCCAGGAAATTTCCATTATTTAATTTTTGCGTCCAATTTAGAAAAAAAGCAGATATTCCGCAGTGAATTCGTAAATTACCTGTAGCGAACCAGTGTGAAATAAAATTTTAATTTTTAGGAAAGCCTTGGAGCATTTAATCTCGTTTATCGAGTAAATTTAAAAGAAAAATTATGGCCAGAACTGCTTCAAATATGATCGCTTTGGGTACACCGGCACCAGATTTCAACCTCGTAGATGTAATTACAAGCAATAGGTATTCTCTTAAAGATATTAGGGGCGCTAAGGGTACATTAATTATGTTTATTAGTAACCACTGCCCTTTTGTAAAACATGTAAACGAAGAAATAGTGCGGTTGGCTGGAGATTACCGGGTTTTAGGTTTCGGGTTTGCTGCAATTATGAGTAATGACGTAGAAAACTATCCTGCAGATCATCCAGATAATATGAACGAGGTTGCCAGAAAACATCAGTATTCTTTTCCCTATCTCTACGACGAATCTCAGGATGTCGCAAGAGCTTATAAGGCTTCCTGTACACCAGACTTCTACCTTTTTGATGATGATTTAAAACTAATCTATCGTGGCCAATTAGACGATTCCCGCCCGGGCAATGGAATCCCAGTAAACGGGCGACATTTGCGCGATGCTATGGATGCGGTACTTTCTAATAAAAAAGTTCCGGGAAATCAAAAACCCAGTATGGGCTGTAATATTAAATGGAAGTATGCGCCGGAACCTTAAATTTCCAACTTTGTTCAGTTTCAATTACTGAAAATCACAATCAGTTAATCTTATCACAAAGCAAGTAAATCCTATTGGTTTAATAGGTTTTACTGAATATTATTCTTTAATTTTATAGTACGAATCACTAAAAAAGATAATATTATGAGCGAGTTAAAATTAGGAGATAAAGCACCAAATTTTGATGCTGAAACTTCAGAAGGAAAAATCAATTTTTATGATTATTTAGGAGATAGCTGGGGGATTTTATTTTCGCATCCTGCCGATTATACACCGGTTTGCACCACCGAATTAGGAACGGTGGCAAAGTATAAAGATAAATTTGAAGCTCGTAACACTAAAGTGATGGCTTTAAGTGTAGACGGTGTAAAATCACATAAAGGCTGGATAGATGATATAAATGAAACCCAGAATACTACTGTAAATTTTCCAATTATTGCAGATGAAGATAAAAAGGTTTCTAATCTTTACGGAATGATTCATCCAAAAGCCGACGATACACTTACGGTACGTTCGGTGTATGTGATTGGGCCAGATAAAACCATCAAATTAATGATCACCTACCCGGCGAGTACAGGTAGAAATTTTGATGAACTATTAAGGGTTATAGATTCGTTACAACTTACTGCCTACCAAAAAGTAGCCACACCGGCTAACTGGAAGCAGGGAGAAGATGTAGTGATTAGCCCTTCGGTTTCTAATGAAGATGCAAAGAAGATGTTCCCAAAAGGTTTTAAAGAGGTAAAACCATATCTTAGAATGACTCCACAGCCGGATTCTAAGTAAAGATTATGAAAGAGTTTAGAAATGTTTTTCAAATCGTCATCCTGAACTTGTTTCAGAGCCAGCTCCGAATTTTTTCGGAGATCTAAGATGTTGATAAACTATTCATGTTAGAATCCCGAAGTTAATGCGGGATAAAGTCTGAATAATCCCGAAGCCTCGGGACAGCTTGACGAAAACAAGACTTTTTAGACTTGTTCTTTTAAAAAAATACCTCACAGGTTTTTGAAACTTGTGAGGTATTTTTTATTATTTAAATTCCCCATTTTGGGGTTTGGGCTTTTATTTTACCGCAACCAATTCTACGTCAAAAACCAAAGCTGCATTTGGTGGAATTACACCACCGGCACCACGTTCTCCATAGGCCAAATGTGAAGGTATCACGAAACGAGCCTGGTCTCCCACATTTAAAAGTAGAATACCTTCGTCCCATCCGCTAATTACGTGCCCTACTCCTACCGGGAATTCCAGCGGCTGATTTCTTTTATAAGAAGAGTCAAAAACACTCCCATCGGTTAGCATTCCTTTGTAATGTACAGAGACGGTTTGCCCTTTTTCAGGTTTTGCTCCTTCTCCCTTTTTCTCTATTTTATATCGAAGTCCGCTTTCAGTAGTTTTAAAACCCTGGGAAAGTTTACCCAATAATTCTTCTTCCCTTTTCTTAGCGGCTTCTTCTCTTTTGGCTTTGGCGCCATCAAATTGTCTAAAAGACTCTACAGCATTAAAATTTTCTGCTTTTTCTCCAGATCTAATGATTTCCAGCTTTTCAATTTCATCGCCTTGCTTAATACTATCTACGACATCCTGTCCCTGAATCACGCTACCAAAAACAGTATGTTTCCCGTCTAACCAGGGAGTTTCTACATGGGTAATAAAAAACTGACTTCCATTAGTTCCGGGACCGGCATTCGCCATAGAAAGTTTTCCTGGAGCGTCGTGTTTTAGTTCCGGGTGAATTTCATCTTCAAATTTATAACCGGGACCTCCAACTCCTGTTCCCTGCGGGTCACCGCCCTGAACCATAAAGTTAGGAATCACCCTGTGAAATTTAAGTCCGTTATAATAAGGTTTCCCCTGAGGAAAAGCCTCATTTTCGATTTCACCTTCGGCAAGTCCTACAAAGTTACCAACCGTTCCCGGTGCTTTTTCGTATTCCAGTTCTACTAAAATCTGGCCTTTAGTAGTATAAAATTTAGCGTATAATCCTTCGTTCATTTTCTTATATTTTTTTGAGAGGCAAAGATATCCATTTTTAGTCTAATGCTTTTAGTATACCTTTTCACCATTTACATATGTTTCTAAAACTTTAATTTCAGGAATCTCTGAATTCTCAACTTTCATAATATCCCTATCCAGAATAATAAAATCGGCAAATTTTCCGGCTTCAATACTTCCTTTTTCTTCTTCTTCAAAATTTGCATAAGCCGCCCAAATAGTCATTCCCTTTAAGGTTTCTTCTCTTGAAAGGGCTTGTTCTTTCATAAAACCATCTTCGGGAAAATTATCGGTATCCTGTCTTGCTACGGCCGCATAAAAAGTAAGAAACGGACTTACCTCTTCTACTGGAAAATCGGTTCCCAGTGCAAGAATTCCGGCTTGATCTAACAACTTTTTATAGGCATAAGCACCCTTTATTCTTTCTTCACCTAAACGATCTTCGGCCCAGTACATATCGCTGGTTGCGTGCGTAGGCTGAACAGAAGGAATAATATTCTTGCTGAAATATTTAAAATCTTCTTCATCTATTACCTGTGCATGTTCCACTCTCCATCTGCGATCTTCATCATTGGCTAAAAGTTTATTATAAGTTTCTAAAACCATGTAGTTTGCTGAATCTCCAATAGCGTGTGTATTCAGCTGAAACTTTGATGCAGCTACACGTTCTGCTGTTTCTTTAAAATCTTCAACAGGCGAAAGCAAAGCTCCAAAATGGCCGGCACGATCGCTATATTCTTCTTTTAAAGCTGCACCTCTGGAACCAAGCGCTCCATCACCATAAAATTTCACAGAGCGTACATTTAATCTTTCGGTTTTAATAGGATCTTTATCTAAATAGTGATCAAGATTCTCCTCTGTATTACTAATCATAGCATACAGCCTAATTTTAAGGCTTCCATCTTTATGAAGGCTATCCATAAGCTCTATGGTCTCTTTATCTATCCCCGCGTCTACAACTGTGGTCAATCCGTATTTAAAAGAGAGTTTTTGCGCATCCATTAATGCATTTACCTGCTCTTTGATAGAAGGCGCAGGTTGGGCGTTGGCCACAAGTCCCATAGGATTATCTATAATAATACCGGTTAGCTCTCCATTTTCCTGTTCTATATCTCCTCCGCTAAAAGAAGTTTCGGTGGTGATTCCCGCTTTATCCAGGGCAGCCTGGTTGGCTAGAAGTGCGTGACCATCTATTCTGGTTACAGCAACCGGGGTATCGGGAAATAATTGATCTAAAGTATCTTTATTCGGAAACTCTTTATTCTCCCAATCATTCTGGTCCCATCCTCTACCGGTTATGAATTCCACATTTCGCTTATTTTGAAAATCAACAATTCGCTGCACTACCTCTTTAAAGCTCTTGGTCCCTGCAAGGTCTACACGTTGTTGTTGCAGCCCCAGTCTATAAAAATGAGCATGACCGTCTATAAAACCCGGAAAAACACTTTTGCCACCGGCATCCAGTTTTTCTGAGACTTCATATTTTTTCTGAAGTTCTTCGGCAGTGCCTACCTCAAGAAATTTTCCATCTTTCGTTACAAAAGCCTCCGCAGTATTAAAATCATCATCTACCGTATAAATTTCAGCATTATAAACCAATAGATCGGCTTCCTCTTTATTCTCAGAATTACAGGAAATTAAGGCGATACTTAAAAAGCAAAAAAGTACTATTTTTTTCATCTATTTATAATTTTAGATAAAAATAAAAAATGCGCCCGGTAAAGGCGCATTTTATTCAATTATTTAATTTTTTAAGCGAATTTAAAAGACCGAATTAATAATTTGATCACGTATACTTTTGTTCGCTGCAGCAGCAAGCGCTACCGAAACGAATAGACCAATCATGGCGTAAGCAAAATCTTTAAAGATCATCTTACCGGCCTTCTTACGGTGTTTCTTACCTTTTTTATTTCTGGCCAAGCTTATCGCTATTTCCCTACCACCAATAATACCAAGGAATACCCAGGTAGTACTCATAGGTACTGTACTGATAAACAATTTATAGATAAGTAGAATTACATAAGTTAAATCTACTAGGGTTGCCGCGCGAATATCTGAAATTCTGGATTTCTCACTAACTACTTCCTGAATTTTATCTCCCCTCAGGTAGAACAATAGTCCTAAACCTCCAAAAATGGTAAGTGCAAACACTACAAACTGAAAAGCATCCAGGCTACGAGGCAAGAATACGGCTATATTGGCACCATCCTGCATTACCCAAACTCCCCAGAGCGTACCGCTTACCACCCATTGAACGGCGGTCCAGCTATTGTTGAATTTTCTACTCTTAAAGTATTTTTTAATAAAATTATAGGAAAGGTACCATACCAAAAATGACAGTATGAAGGCCATAATATAGCCTGTCCAACTCTTCCATACCACCGAGGTAATCCCAGAGGTATCGGCACTAAAAACACTTAAAATAAGGAAAGTGGTAGAAACCGGCATCTTAAGCCTGGTTAGAATTAGCAAGACTAATGGTGCTATAATCTGAAAAAAGCTGAAAGACTCCGGGTGTGGATACGGCGAGGTTCCATCGGGCTTGAGAAGTCGTTGAAAGGTAACATCTCCATCAAAGTAGAACCAACTAAAGCTCACCACGCCAAGGAAAATAGTTCCTACATAGAGCCATAAAATCCACCAACGCTTAGACTTATTACTTTCAATAAAAGTCCCAAGAGACTGAATACTATCGTTCGCTACCGTCGCATAAGCAGCAAAGAAAAACCCAAGCCACATAGCGGCAGTTTTATTGCCGGTGAATATTCCGGCCATAATAATACCAACAATTACAATTGCAAGGAAAGCTTTTTCCTGAACCATAAAGTCCAGAATATTCAAATATGGACGGGACCGGTCACTCCGTTGAAACTTTTTACCTTTTGCCATTAAGTAGCTTTTTTATTTTTTTTTAAATATTTTAAATTTTAAGGTGTGGTAAATCTTCCTTAAAAATTGGATACAATATTAATTAGTTCTATTGTTAATTTTCAATTTTCAATGTTGTGTTATTGTTAAGGAATTTCCGACAAAACAAACACGCAAAAAACTGATTACAAATACTTTAAATCGTTTAAGCTCATAAATTGCGTTGATAATAATACAAAAAAGCACCTTAAAAAGGTGCTTTTTGAGATTTTGTATGGATTTATTTATTAAAAATCGAACTTATAAGTAGCTCCTGCAAGAACTTGTAATCCCTGAACTCTAAAATTAGTCCAACGTTCATAATCATTATTCAACAAGTTACTTCCTTTGGCAAATACAGAAAGCCTATCGTTAAAACGGTAACCTAAATGAGCATTTACATCAAAATAACTATCCAGTGTAATGGTATTTAAGACAGGATCGTTTGAAGACACTATTCTTTCCTGGTCAAAGCGCTCTCCTATATAAAATAAATTAGCACCGGTATACCATTGTTCGTTAATCTGGTAATCGGCGTTCAACGAAGCTTTAAGATCTGGAAGGTTCCAGGCTTCGGCTTCACCATCAGTATTATAATCAAAGTATTCAGCATTTACTCCTAACCTGAAATTCTGGTTTACATCAACATTTAGTTCACCGGCAATAGATAGGGTTTTTACATCGTCGTAAACAACTTCAAAAGAATTCCCATAGGCATAATTTTCGGTCATTATATCGTTTGCCCGGGGATTACGCTTAAACAAGGCCTTATTAAATTGTGATTGATATCCCGTTTTAAAATTATAGGAAACCGCATTACTTAATTTCCCTTTTGCACCAACATAAGCATTGTACTCATTATCTGTTGGCCTTATCTCAATACTTGGGGAAACATAAGGATTCTCCTGAATAAAGTTATAATAAGTATTTTGTTGTAGGCCACCTTCCAAGCCTGCGTAAGGTGTAAAGTAATCACCACCCAGCCTATAACTTGCGGTTACTTTTGGGTAGATATAAAAATTGCCGTCACTATTTTCAACATCCTGACTATAATAAAAAGCTACACCAAGATCCAAAGTAAGGTCATCTCTTAAAATTAATAAACTTGGGTTTATCCCGAAGTTCATAAAAGTATAATCGTAGTTTCCGAATCCAAGAAATTCTTCTCCCATCTGCCCCTGAACAATATCAGTATAAATATTGGTGGTAATTAACTCATCTGCAATATTTACTTCAAAAGTACCGGTTGCGTCAAAATGATTTTCTGAAGTTGAATAAGAATCGCCGGTATGCCTGAATTTTGCCCTGGCATTGTCGAAAAACGAATCGTAGAGCTCTATTTCTCCTCCTGCATAGACTGAAAAGTAATTTTGAGAAGGATCTATAGCAGTAATTTCATCACTACTAAAGGTCTCATTTTGCGGTAAACCATACCAATTAAAGAGTTGATGTTGCGCACCAATTTCGGTTTTCCAACCTAAATCGCGGGTTTTAGAATTATAACTTAAGTTAAGCTCGGTATCATAAAATTTATCATCTAATACAATACCATCAATCCCTCCCTGGGATGAATTATGATCTAAATAAATTCCAAAATTATCGCTTCGGTTTACTTCCAGGTTGCTGTAAAATTCAGCTAAAAGATTCCCGTAATTTCCAAAACCAAGACTTGCATAATTATCGTAAACCTTTACGCGCCTTTCTCTTTCAACAGTGGTAGCCCGCCCTTTTGCAGGGGTAAAAGTAGAAGCCACCTGAACTGAAAATATGCTATACTGCACAGGTCGTTTTTCGGTTCTCACAGAATCCGACTGGCTGGGGGTTTGCTTTATTTTGTTAGCGTCTTTCACCGTGGGCGTATATGGTTTTACCACGGTTACGGTTTCACTATCTATAGGATCTTGAGCAAAAAGAACCCCGCCAATTAAAAACATACTTAAAAAAAGGTTCTTTTTTATTGAAAACATTTGCATATAGAAATTCTTAAATGTTAGATTGAAAGTTGAATTAATTATTTGCTTCTACTGAAGAATTGGTTTTTGCAGCTTCTGTCTTTATTCTTGATAGTTCCTGCTTTGCCTCCTGCACAATCTCAGGGTAATTCTGGAAGTTGTTAATTACATTTTCCAAAATATAAGTAGCTTGATAAGTATCGTCTAACTCATAGAAATTATCTGCCATTAAAACCAAACCTTTGGCACCCCAGCGTTTATAGCCGGAAAAATCTTTAGCAAGAATCTGAACTGCGGCATTGGAAGCTTCGTAATTTCCGCTTTCATTTTTAAAATAAGCATCATAATATAAAGCTTCAGCAGCCAATTCTCCTTTAGCTGTTTTTTGTACTTCTGAATAAGCACTTTTCGCTTTACTCATATTTCCTGAAGCAAAAGCAGCACGAGCTACAATTACACGAGCATCATTACGCGCTTCTGAATCTGACTCTGAGTTTGCCAGAACTTTATCAGCATAATTTGCCGCTTTATCTGGCTGATCTAGCTCCAAATAAGATTTCATAAGATTAGACTGTGCGAAAATTGTATTCTGCTCAGAGCTGGCTTGTTTTTCAAGTTTCTCTAAGTAACCAACCGCTTCACGATAGTTTTCATTTTCCAGCAAGATTTCAGATAGTCTTGAAAGCGCCTGCTCGGTAAATTCGTTTTTAGGCTTATCGGCTACAAAACGATAATTCGCTGCCGCTTTATCTTTATTTCCATCTCTATAGTATAACTGACCTAAATAAAAATTAGCGTTTATAGAATGGATTCCGTTAGGGAAACGTTGCAGGTAATCTTCAAATCCGGTTATTGCGCGGTCATATTGATTATTGAAATATTGATTTTCAGCAGATTCATAAGTAGTGTTATCCAGATCGGCGTCAGTTACTTCAACAAAATCTATATTTCGCACCCAGCTTGCGTATTCATCTGTACGACCAAGATCTACATATACCATCCTGGCAGTAGAAACTGCCTGCTTAGCTTCCGGCGTATTTGGATAATCGTTAACTACTTTCTTCAACCTTTCTAAAGCACGATTTCCATTATCGGCATTATAATGAATTAACGCCTGGCGCAGCATTGCCTTAGGTACAAATGCGCTTTGCGGCACTTCTCTAATCAACCTATCGTAAGCAGATAAAGCTTCAGAAGTATTATTTGCAGAAACATAGGTATTCCCCAACTCATACATAGCATCATCTCTAAAAGAAGATCGCGAATATTGATTTATAAAGCCTTTAAGTTCAGAAATTTTAGTGTCTCTTCTATCTATAAAACCATAGCTCATCGCTTTTTGGAATGCAGCATAATCGTTATCACCACTTAGCGAAAGTGCTTTATCATAAGCTTCAATTGCCGGCCAATACTGGCTACTTACAAAATAGGTGTCACCAAGACGCAATAAAGCATCATTTCTACGAGCCACTTCGTTAGCGCTATTTTCAGAATAACGCTTAAAGAACTCTATGGCACGAGAATATTCATTCTTTTTAAAGTAAGCATACCCAAGATTATAATCCAGGTTATCCAGTTCTTCTGTTCCTTTCGCGGCATTCATACCGGCAAATTCACGATACCCAATTATAGCATCGTCAATTCGGTTAATATTGTATTCGCTTTCGGCTTTCCAAAAGGTAGCTTTTGCAGTTATTTCCTGATCTCTAGGTTCAGAAAGTGCTTTTTCAAAATTAGTGATGGCTTTTGCATAATCACCATCTTCATAAAGCTGAAGCCCATAATAGTAAGCTACTTTCTGGTAAGCTTGTTTATCGCTAAAGTTTCGGTTATTCTCTAATAAACGCATCGCTTCCTCATAGTTACCTGAAGTAAGGAAAGAATCGATCAACAAACTCTCCATCGCCGCCCTGTTCTCAGAATCTGGATATTTTTCAATAAAATTAATCAAGACCTGCGATGGGCTTTCGTAACTATTTCCAATCTCATAACTCAGTTTAGCGTAATTCATATACGCGTCTTCCTGAATTTCTGGATTAAAGTCCATCTCGCTGGCATTTTTAAAAGCGTTTAGAGCCTGCTGCTTTTGGTTGGATTCTAAATAAGATTGCGCTAAATGATAATATGCATTTTGTGCAATTTGATTTTTCCCATCTATAATTTTATTGAATTCAGAGATCGCATTTTCATAATCTCCCTGTTTGTAATAAGCGTAACCCAGTTGATAATAATCGGTATTGTTCCATCTTCCACGTTCCCCATCGTATTCCTTCAAATAAGGCAAAGCCTCATCATATTGTTCTAAGTTGAAATAACTCTCCCCTATTATCTTATTGAGTTGAGAACGCTCTAAACGGTTAGCACTTTGCAATTGCTCCTTGGCCAGTTTAATAGCTTCCTCAAACTTACCTAACTTGAAGTTCATATCGGCCTGGAAGTAAGACAGGTCTTCACTATAGCGATCGTTACCTCTTACCGCTTCAAAATTTTCGTTAGCGGCTTCATAATCGTCGCCTTCATATGCCATATAACCTATGTAATATTTAGCCTGGGAACCAAATTCTTTCGAATCCCGAACTCTTTCTAAATACTTACGAGCCTGGTCGTATTGTTTTGCTCTAAAATAAGCGTATCCATTATTAAAGTAAAAGCGTTGGCGCTCTGCCCGGCTCATACTATTTTCATCAACTTTATCATACCATTTACGGGCTAATGAATATTTTCCGGTTTGAAAATAATAATCGGCTACATCACGATAAGCTGAATTTGTCTTGGTGCTGGTAGGATATCTACTCACAAAACGCTCCATTAACCTATCGGCGCCTGGCTGATTTAACCTTACAGCGGCATTGGCGATATAATAAGCGCAATCTCCTTCAATTTTCTCGTCTTCGGTTTGCTCTTTAACTTCATCAAATAAATTTTGAGCAGCTAAATATTGCTGATTATTATAAAGTTCGAGGGCTTTGTTAAATTCGGCGAGATCGTGCGTATAAGTGGCCGATCGCTGGGAAATTCCGTTAAAAGAAAAGAAAATTAAAACAACAAACAGTAAAATTTTGTTAGGTGTCATTTATAGATTTTTAAGTTGATGATTCAAAGATAATTTAAACCTTGCTTTAATAACGCCCATATAAAGTGATAATTATGTTAATGTAAAAAAAAGTAAACTCGCAGCTTTTGAAAAATGTATATTTACCAATATTTTTATCCCAAACTAAGCCTAGATATTTATGTCCAATACCGTCCTGGAATTAAAGAATGCTGCTATTTACCAGCGAGAAAGCCTTATTTTATCTGAAGTTGATGTAGAAGTAAATAAAGGCGACTTTGTATATCTTATTGGTAAAACCGGTACCGGAAAAAGTAGTTTTATGAAAACACTTTATGGCGATTTACCACTTACCGAAGGCGAAGGGACAATTGTAGATTATAACTTACGAACGCTTAAAGAAAAAGACATTCCTTTTTTAAGAAGAAAGCTAGGTGTGGTTTTCCAGGATTTTAAACTTTTAACCGACAGGAATATTAAAGACAACCTACTTTTTGTTTTAAAAGCTACCGGCTGGAAAGACCAAAAAGCAATGGAACATAAGATAGATGAAGTTTTAGATAAAGTAGGAATGAAATCTAAGGGCTTTAAATTTCCTTATCAACTATCTGGTGGGGAGCAGCAACGGGTTGCGATTGCCAGGGCACTTTTAAATGATCCCGAACTTATTCTTGCCGATGAACCTACCGGAAACCTGGATCCACAAACTTCGGTAGAAGTTATGGAAGTGCTTCAGGATATCAGCAAAAACGGGAAAACCATTTTAATGGCTACGCATGATTATGCCTTATTGCTAAAATATCCTTCAAAAACTTTAAAATGTGACGGGCAACGCGTTTTTGAAGTAGTTCAGAAATCAGTTTAGCCCCGTGGCCCCCAAAGGAGAATTTTCACTTAAGGGATAAATTACCTAAAATATTAAGGGAAGAGAAGGTATTTTATTACGCTTTAAACTGTAGGCTGTGATAGTGGCTTTTAAAGCTGAACTTCATCAGCTTTTACCCTATGCGGTTTTCTATTGATAAAGAGGTAGTAGAAATTGACGCATACAATTACTGCGTTGGTAATAATTACCGGCCAGGAATCTATTAAAACTCCGTAGATAATAAAGAAGATACAGCCAAGGCTATTTACGACTCTAAGCTTTATGATATTCTTCATAAAGAATGAAATCGCTACAAAAAAAGAGGAAAGGTAACCTATCCATTCGGTAAGACTAATTCCCAGGAATTCCATAGAAAAAAGAAGAGTTTGTTTGAAAAGTTATCGAGCTCGTCATTCTGAACTTGTTTCAGAATCTAACATCTTAGACCCTGAAACAAGTTCAGGGTGACGGAGAAAACAACCTCCAAACAAACTCTTTTAAGTTGAGTGATTAAACTATTTTATTTCTTTTACGCTCGTTTTCTGTAAGATAGATTTTACGCAATCTTAAGTGGCTTGGAGTAACCTCAACATACTCATCTTTCTGAATATATTCTAAAGCTTCTTCCAAAGAGAACTTAAGTGCAGGAACAATCTTCGCTTTATCATCGGCACCAGAAGAACGTACGTTAGAAAGCTTTTTGGTTTTGGTAATATTTACCGCCATATCATCCTGACGTGAATTTTCACCAATAACCTGGCCTTCATAAATTTCCTCTCCCGGATCTACGAAAAACTTCCCTCTATCCTGAAGCTTATCTATAGAGTAAGGAATTGCTTTTCCGCGCTCCATAGAAATCAACGAACCGTTTTGACGTTGTGGAATTCCACCTTTTAAAGGCTGATACTCTTTAAAACGGTGTGCCATAATCGCTTCACCTGCAGTAGCAGTAAGCAACTGGTTACGCAAACCTATAATTCCTCTGGAAGGAATCATAAACTGAATGATCATTCGTTCGCCACGAGTTTCCATGCTTAGCATTTCTCCCTTTCTCATCGTCACCATCTCTACAGCTTTTCCTGAAACTTCTTCAGGTAAATCTATAGTTAGTTCTTCTACCGGCTCACTTTTCTCACCATCAATCTCCTTAATAATAACCTGTGGCTGACCGATTTGAAGTTCGTAACCTTCTCTTCTCATCGTTTCGATAAGAACAGAAAGGTGCATTACTCCACGCCCATAAACCAAAAATTTATCGGCACTATCAGTTTCCTGTACCCTTAAGGCAAGGTTTTTCTCTAATTCTTTGGTAAGTCTTTCTTTAATATGCCTTGAAGTCACAAACTTTCCGTCTTTTCCGAAGAAAGGAGAATCGTTAATTGTGAAAAGCATACTCATGGTAGGCTCATCAATTGCGATAGTTTTAAGACCTTCAGGATTTTCAATATCGGCAACAGTATCACCAATTTCAAAACCTTCTAGACCAACCAAAGCACAAATATCACCAGGTTGAACTTCTTCTACCTTTTTACGGCCAAGACCTTCAAAAGTAAAAAGTTCTTTAATTTTTGTTTTCTTAATGCTACCGTCTCTCTTAACAAGTGAAACTTGCATTCCTTCCTTTAAATGCCCTCTTTGCACTCTTCCAATTGCAATTCTTCCTGTAAAAGAAGAGAAATCTAAAGAAGTAATAAGCATTTGAGGGGAACCTTCCTGAACTTTAGGCGAAGGAATATGTTCCAATACCATATCAAGAAGTGGCTCTATATTGTCTGTTTTTTCGTTAGGATCGTCGCTCATCCAATTGTTCAGGGCAGAACCATAAACTGTTGGAAAATCAAGCTGCCATTCTTCAGCACCCAACTCAAACATAAGGTCAAAAACCTTCTCGTGTACTTCATCTGGAGTACAGTTAGGCTTATCTACCTTATTTACTACAACACATGGTTTCAACCCTAGATCTATAGCTTTTTGCAATACAAAACGTGTTTGCGGCATTGGGCCTTCAAAGGCATCTACTAAAAGTAAAACCCCATCGGCCATATTCAATACTCGTTCTACTTCACCACCAAAATCGGCGTGACCAGGAGTATCAATAATATTGATTTTGGTGTCTTTATAGACTACCGATACGTTTTTAGAAGTAATAGTAATACCACGTTCTCGTTCCTGATCGTTGTTATCCAGGATAAGATCTCCGGTGTTCTGGTTATCCCTGAACAAACGGCAGTGATACATAATCTTGTCTACCAGGGTAGTTTTACCGTGGTCTACGTGCGCGATAATCGCGATGTTTTTAATAGCTGTCATATAAGCGCCTCATTTTTAAGGCTGCAAATGTACGGCTATTTTTAAAGAAACAAGTATCTAATGCTACTTATTCAAAATAAAATATTCTAGACTAAACGCTCTGTAAATCAAAAGCTTAATTTCTGGGAAGCTATTTTATAAACTCAGGAGTTAGTTTTTAGCTTTTTGTAAACAAAAAAACCGAAATAAATTAAAGCAATAGTTCCAAAACCTATTCCTAATAATGGCTCTTCAGGTCTTTGGTAAATGAAGAAAATGGTAGCTGCGGTCATTATTAGCGCATTTACTAACAAACGCTTAGCGGTATAATAATTCCTAAACTGTTCTGTAATACTTCCCATAGCTTTATTTTTTTTTCAAAGCTATGAATTTAAAAGCAATCTTTAACCTTCATCGGCCGAGGGACCATAAGTGGCCGGTACCGGGATATCCAATAGCCGAAAGTAAACTCCTAATTGCGCCCTATGATGCGGCAACTGGTTAAACACCATCATTCTTAGCACACTATATTTTGGCATATCCATTAAAACCTTTTCGTTCTGGATCATTTTCCAGTTCTTTTCATATTCTTTATCTGGTTTTCGTAGAGCAGCTTCGGCTTCCGCAGTATTATTTCTTAAAACTTCAAGGATTTCTTCTACACTGGCAAAATCAGGAGCTTTATAACCGGCCATATCCATCTCATCCATTTCCATAGTTCCGGTGATCCAACTGGGAATTTCAGCAAGGTGATTAGCCAGTTGTCTAATACTCATAGACTTTTTATGGGGGCGCCAATTCATTTTATCAGCAGGAATCCGTTTTAGAAATTTTTCGGTAATCACTACTTCGTGTTGAAGCTCTGACATTAATATGTTTTGAAGTTCCATAATTTTAAAATTAAAATGGAAATTACGACAAAAAGGTCATCACTCCTTAAGTTTTAAAAACAAAAAGACCTCTGGAAAACACGTATTTTTGGAATTGTTCCTACCGCTTAATTCTATTATATTTGCGCAACCAATTCCTTTTTTATGAAACTTGACCGAATTCCACAGTTAAAACATATAGATTCCAACAACTTCTTTTTACTTGCCGGCCCTTGCGCTATAGAAGGCGAAGAAATGGCATTAAGAATTGCCGAAAAAGTTGTGGAAATCACCAACAAACTGGAAATCCCCTATGTTTTCAAGGGTTCTTTTAAAAAGGCTAACCGCAGCCGAATTGATAGTTTTACCGGAATTGGAGATGAAAAAGCTTTAAAAATTCTTCGAAAAGTTTCTGAAACTTTCGAAATTCCTACGATAACTGATATTCACGAAGTAAGCGATGCGAAATTAGCTGCTGAGTATGTAGATATTCTTCAAATACCCGCCTTTTTGGTTCGGCAAACAGATCTGGTAGTTGCCGCTGCAGAAACTGGAAAAGTGGTCAATCTCAAAAAAGGACAATTTATGAGTCCTGAAAGTATGAAGCACGCAGTAACTAAAGTGACCGATTGTAATAACGAGCAGGTTATGGTTACCGATCGCGGCACCATGTTTGGCTACCAGGATATGATTGTAGATTTTAGAGGAATTCCTACAATGCGCGAATTTGCTCCTACCGTTTTAGATGTTACTCATTCCCTTCAGCAACCAAACCAAAGCAGCGGTGTTACCGGCGGAAGACCAGATATGATAGAAACCATTGCCCGAGCTGGTGTGGTTAATAATGTAGACGGCTTATTTATTGAAACTCATTTTGATCCTGCCAACGCAAAAAGCGACGGAGCGAACATGCTAGATCTTAAACATTTGGAAACTTTACTAAGCAATTTAGTGGCTATAAGAAAAACTGTAAATAAGTTATAAGTTTCCTAAAATTTATTTCGAGTAATTTATATAAATTTTTTTCAAAGTATTTTGCAGAATTAATCATTCTGTTTTAATCATGTTGAAAAATTACATATCCCTAATTCCCCTTTTAGCTTTTTGCTCTATTTTTTGTAGTCCTAATTACGTTTTCGCCCAGGACGAGCCTCAAGTAAATATTGGGGGAGCTGTTCGTTTTAACTACAATCTATCCTCCTGGAAACCCGGACAGAAAGCCAGGGGTGGCGATTTTGGTTACGATGTATTTATCATTAACGCCGATGCCAAGTTTAAGGGTATTTATCTTGAAGCCGAATACCGTTTATATTCTGATGCATTTGGAGGCGGATTCTTAAAATACGGATTAGTTGGCTATGAGTTGGATGAAAAAAGACGCATTGAATTAGGACTTGCCGAAGTTCCATTTGGGATCGAAAGATATAACTCTCATAACTGGTTTCTAAACCTTCCTTATTATGTTGGCCTGGAAGACGATTACGATATGGGCGTAGATTATATTTATAATGATGACCGTTTCCAGTATCATGTAGGATTTTTTAAGAATGCTGAAGAATTTGCCTTTGGAAGTAACACCCCTTCTTCTCCGCACCGGTACTCCTATGATGTTGTAGGCAGGAATAAAGAGGTGAATCAGTTTAACACCAAGTTTATTTGGAAGCCATTATCAGATAATACCCATAAAATTGGGGTTTCGGGTCAATACGGCGGCTTGTACAATATAGACACCGAAGAAACCGGAGACCATTATGCAGTTGCTTTGCACTATGAATACCAAAGTAACGACTGGTCTATAAAAGGACAGGCTACCAAATCTAAATTAAACCCAAAAAATGCACCAGGAGAATCTCGAGACATAGTTTCGATGGGGGCTTATGGAGTGCCTTACCAGGTAGCTGCAGATTTTGAAATCTATACCCTGGGAATAGCAAAAAAACTCACATTAGATACTAATTTGATTAAATACCTCGAGTTTTATGATGACTTTGGTTATATGAACAAAAGGAAGAAAGAGTTTGCCAATACATTTATGAACGTTTTTGGAGTACTTATTAATTCTGGACCTATTTTCACTTATATAGATTACGCTGCTGGATACAACCATTCCTGGTTAGGAGGTGATTTTACAAATGAATTTGCTGCAGGGATGCAGGATGCCAAATGGGAAGCCAGGTTTAATATCAATATCGGCTATTATTTTTAGCAAAACTTCGATAGCTGCATTACTTTCAACAACATATTCCTCAAATAAAGCGAGGTAAACAATACTTATAGCCATCTTAACAATTGTTTTATTTGATTAAATAAAAGTTAATACAAGCTCAGTTTAAGATTTTTCGTTTTAATTTAAGTTAATTTGGCAATTAACCAAGCAATATTATCTTAATGAGAACCCAAAGGATTTCAGGGAATCACTTCTCTTTCAATTCATTTTTAGCTATTATCAGTTTTTTTATAATAGCTCCTTTAACTGCACAAGATGAGCCCGAAATTTCTGTGGGTGGTGCTCTTAGATACAATTATAATCTATCTTCCTGGAAAGATGGCCAAAAAAACCGTGGCGGCGATTTTGGTTATGATATTTTCAGAATAAATTTCGATGCAAAATACAAAGGGATTTATCTAAATGCTGAATATCGTTTATATTCTGATGCCTTTGGTGGTGGTGTGATGAAACAAGGTTGGATGGGTTATAAATTTAACGATCTGGACGAAATACAAATTGGACTAACTCAGGTTCCCTTTGGCATTCAGCAATATAATTCTCATAACTGGTTTTTTAACCTCACTTATTATGTAGGGCTTGAAGATGATCACGATATGGGAATAAAATATATTCATGCTGGTGAAAAATATGAATATCACCTGGCTTTCTTTAAAGGCGCCGAAGAATTAGCTTTTGGAAGTAATACTGAATCTTCTGCCAGCCGATACTCTTACGATGTTGTAGGTAGAAATAAAGAGATCAATCAGTTTAACGGTAAGTTCGTTTATAAGTTTGGGGAGAAAGCAGCAAATCGTTTAGGGGTTTCTGCCCAATATGGCGGTCTTTATAATTTAGATACCAAAGAAACAGGAGACCATTACGGGCTAGCTGCACATTACGAGATCACTCAAAACCGGTGGAACTTAAAAGCGCAGGTTTTAACAGCCGCGCATAACCCTATAAATGCTGAAGGCGAAACCAGGGAATCCTTAACTTTTGGCGCATACGGCTTCCCATATGAAGTTGCTGCCGATTTTAATTTATACTCTCTGGCAATTTCAAGAAATGTTCCCGTGAACCTGGGACCTGTTTCAAATTTGGAATTCTACAATGATTTTGGTTATATGCAAAAGCATAATAACAATTTTACCGATTCTTATATGAACGTTACAGGAGTTCTGGTTACCGCGGGGCAGGTTTATACTTATATAGATTATGCGGCCGGTTATAATCACTCCTGGTTGGGAGGTG
>VMHT01196826.1_pt1 | contig 21789 bp, 21 predicted proteins | sample 4693611 | NCBI WGS metagenome assembly VMHT01 (sample SAMN12280063, study PRJNA550983) | marine metagenome | isolation source: seawater sampled from same location over 5 years 0.02-0.2 micron viral filtrate | place: USA: collected off the coast of southern California halfway between the port... ...
CGCCAGCATTATTGCCCCTGACATCTGCTTCACGCCCATTATCTAATACAATACCATTGGCGAGACCCATACTCTCACCACCTCCTGTGGTTGAGGTTCTGTCAGCATAAGCAAAATTGTGAGAAATAGCACGACCAGTGGTCATCTGTTCTCTTTCTTTCTGATTTTCATTCGCAACAAACATTGACCGATAACTCATATAATGGTTAAAATCATCTACTTCACAAATAGTCTGATTACCAATTTTAAGAGCAACTCTCTTAATAAAAGCATAAGCACCGATACCAAGGGGCAATACACTATCCAACGGAGCATTCTTTAATCCAATCTCAACCTTAGAATGAGAATGGAGAAGACCTTTATTCTGAAATACGAAACGGCAAAAAGTATCAGATTTCACAACTGGGTCTAAGATAGCAGTTTCTACCTCTTGCACTGTATTGACAGGAATAGAACCGATTTTCATAAGGTCAGGAATACCTCCACCTCCTCCTGGGGCAGGAGCAGAAGAAGCAAGAACATTGTTTTCATTCGGATTAGCAGAAGCACTCATTTTATATTTATACTAATATAAAATAAAATTACTAAAAAATAAAATTAATTAAAAAGACTTAATCAAATGTCAGTATCGTCGTCTTCTTGACGACCTTTAATTGTAGTGTTTTATTATATATTTCTTGTTCTTCTTTCGTTCTTCTTCCTCTCTTTTTAGAACCATCAGGATAGGGATAGGAATGTTGATAACTTCTTTTTTTATTTTCATTTTCCATATTTAATTAGTTATATAATTTTATTTACGACATAACCTGTAATCCACCTTGACCATCAAAAACAAGAGTATTCTTAGAATGAACAAAGAGGAAGACAGCGTGAGGGTTATTACTTGTAAGTCCGCATTGGATATTCATACCGAAATCCTGAGTAGCGAATGAAACACCTTGGTTGGAAATAGCATCATAATTGACGCCTACGATATAGCAATTACCTCCTTCTGCCCTCTGGTCATCACGAATATTAATACCGCTATTCGCCTGAGCACCTGCTGGATTGGCGAAATCTATTAAATGAGTATTCGTAGGAGATATCATAGTTCTTGACATCTTAGCAAACTTACGGATAGCAGACATACCTTCCCGAATAATCTGACTATCTAAGACCCGCTGGTCTTTATGAGGGTCGCCAGTGTGGATAGTATCTATATTATATTCTAAGGGGAACTTCTCACCTCCACGAGTGAAGATAAGTTGTTCTATATTCGCTACTGAACCATCAATATTAGTAATAGGCATAGTCGCACAACCATTAAATCCGAGATTGTTAATCTGGAATGCTGGGAGAATATTAGCGAAACAACTTAATACATTGCTTAATCCTAAATTAAAATTAATAATTGCGTTCGTAGAATTAATAGATGTGAAATACGAAGAAATACTATTATACTCAAAAGTTCCAGGACTTCCAGTTCCAGGAGTTGTGATTTCTGCTTCGGCACAGAGGAAGACATTACTTAATTCATAGAAAGCAGTTGGGGTCGCAGTCTGGGAACCATCTTCATCAAATAAAACATTCGCATCAGGGGCAAGGTGTATCTCAACTAAGAGACCTCCCGTCGTATCAAGAGGAATAGCAGAAGTTCCATTAAATAAACCACAAGGGAGATGCATACAGAAACTATTTTTAGTTGTATTTACACTCTCAATCTCAACTACACTATCTTTCATCACTTTCGCATTAGGCATCGTCAGAGCACTCTGAGACTGATGACCAATGTTATCCTCTAAATTAGCAGTAAAAGGCACGAATGATGCCATCATACGAGAATAATGGCGGATATGCTCAATCACAGCGTGGGTCTTCTGAGATTTTATTACTAATTGGTCAATGAAAGAATATGCACCAAGGCGAGGGTCAATGTTAATTTTATTACCTGAAAGAGCACCCTTAGAACTATCTTTAAAAACAGAAAACTCACCACATAACCTTAGTGATTGACCTAATAGACCTCTACTCTGTTCGCCTATAATAAATTGTATTACTGGATTGCCAGAGGCAAATGATATCTTACCATCGCTTAAAACATTACTCGGAGTAATATGAAGATTAGTTGTCGGAACGCCACTCATTTTATACTTTAATATATATAAAATAAAATTACTAAAAATAAAATTAATAAAAAAACAAGTGATTACCCCTGGTTGCCCTGGACACTTATATCTGAACAACAACAGCATCACCCTGAACCATTAGTCTCCTAATGTGGGCAACATAATTGTTCCAAAGTTTATTCTTCTTCGGAGTAGTCGTTCCTTGATAATTGACTTGCAAGTTAAAGTCTCTTCCTGCGGTATTATAGACACCCTGCTGTAATGCGAGAGCACGACCAATACAGAAGTTCTGCTGGAACTTGGAGAATGAAAGTGGATTAATACCTCCCATCGCTAATGCTTTCTCTAACTCAACAAGTGGTTGCTGTTGGACGCCGTGTCTGCGAGATATCTTAGATAAATCTACTAATCGGGAAGGATTTAACTGACCATTATAGAAGAACTGATAATCAGTCGCTTCATCAGCAATTCCAACAAGACCAGTGCGATTGCTGACTAATCGCCTATCATAGTAATCATATGTATCTACATAAGTGTAGTTATCAGGCATATCAACAGCAGGATAAGTATTAGAATAATTATAAACATCACTCTGTGTGGTATCTTCTCCACCAATCTGTTGTCTCGTAGTATATACTGAACTATCAGTTGGAACACATAGAATAGATTTCGCCTTGGTCTGATTGAGAGGAAGTCTCATATTCATAACTCTGTCGCCTTTCAGTTGAGAGAACTTGTAATTAGTATAGGATAAGAAATCATAATTCATAGCACCTCCGCCACCCATCATACTCATTAGTTTCTGAGTGTATCCCTGAGGCATAGTCAGAGTTTGGAGTATTAATTCAGTATTTTTGACTTTATAATTACAAGTCATAACAGATGAAGCAGGGGTTCCAGCAATAGAGCATTCTAAAACAGAATTATCTTTTACGAAATAGGTAGAACCAACATCTTCATCAGACTGGTTCTTACACGCCTCGGTTAAAGTGATTTCTAATAAACCGAACTCACCTCCAAGTGTTGAGTTATTACCTCCCTTAACAAATCTTAAACCTTTAATAATCATATCTTTATCCGTTTTAACTCTGCGTTTCGCATTGGATTTCTGGTCTGCCCAGAGAACATCCTTATATAGAGCAATACGCTGTCCAATGACCAAGGGGCAATTTTCTAAATCAATCATATTATTAGTTCTCTGAACAAAGAAGACATCCGTTGCTAAACCGCCCGATTTAGTCCAAAGACCTTTACTGGCACCAGCAACATCAATCTCATTATCCTTTCCAGAAATAGAATGCCATTGGAGACCCATAGTTGTTTTACGATTAGGATGGAGTTGGTCAGGAAGTCTGAGGCATCTTGATGCGTCTTCTAATATAATTTCTATTCTTAAACCTTCCGTTAAAAGAGCAGGGAAAACCTTAGATGAACTAAATAATCCAGTGTGAAGGGGCAATAGACATTTTACTTTATTGTATTGAGAACCCTGAGTTGAGTTTCCTGCTTCACCGAAGTTCTTATCATCATCACCCGCCTTCGTTCTTGATACAGGTAGGGCACCATCGGCGTTATTTTTATAAGGAGTTGTGTAAGGATTGAGACGAGTGTTATTAATACCAGTCTTAGACTGACCATAAGTTCCTCGCTGAGTAGGAGTGTATTGGACAACACCTTCCGTTAGAGCACGTTTTTCACGGATAGCATCATTACTTTCATAATCATATCTTAAAGAAGTCAAAGTATTATATCCTTGGATTTCCTCTAATAGAACTGCCCCTGAACCGCCAGAATGGATGCGAATATCACGAATTAAACATTGTGCACCTGTCTCACCATCCAAAGTTAAACGACAAGGTCTATCAACACCTGCGACCTTGGGATTTTCCAACTCTACCTCAAATGCCAAATAACTTTCCTTAGGTTGGAAATACTTTATTGTAGGAGGAATTATTATATTAATCTTCTGCCCCGCTGTGTAATCTAATCCGTGCTCTGCTGGAATAGAAACCTTCGTCTGCTGAACTGGGATTTTATCATCTGCCGACCAAAAACTCATTTTATACTATTAAATATAAAATAAAAAAAAATAAAAAAAACATAAAAAAATCAGTTATTTGCCTGGTTGCCCTGGACAATCTTAATATGCTGAAATCTGTTGTTTCGCTATCTGACCAGCGGAACCCAGAGATGCAACTTGGGTCATCTGTTGTTGATTTTGCCCCTCCTGCTTATCTAATTTAGATTGTGCTGTTGTCTGTGCTTGTTCTTTACTTTCTTTACTTGCGTCTGCTTCTGCCCCTATATCTAATAGAGAAGAAGCAATCCCAGCAACAGCACCGACAGGGGCAAGCATAGGCATAGCGATACTTAATGCATCAATTCCTCCTGAGATAATATCGGCAGTATTTGCAACTTTCTGAGCACCAGTCATTTCTTTTCTTTCACCAGTTAAATCTTCATAAATAGATTTACCTGCTCCCACAAAACCTGCCCCTTTACCCACAACATCAGCAACTGCCCCTAACTGACCTTCGGGCATATCTGAAACGAACTTTCCGACTTTCTTAACAAATCCTCCTGCCATTCCTGCTTCTGCTTCGGTTCCTCCCTCTGCTGCAAATAGACCACCAGATGCTTTCGCTACTGCTTTCTGTGCATCTGTTGCGTCTTTACCTCCGCCAGCAATCTTAGATGCATCTGCCCCTTCTGCCGAACTCTCAAAAGTTGTCTGTAATCCTGAACTATAATTAGCACGCCCGCCAGTTATTGCCCCTGTTCTGTTTCCAAGACCAGTGCTTTCTCCTCCGAATATTCTATTCATACGGGTCTGTGGTCTTTCTATTGTGGTTGGTGCGGGAGTATTAATATTTCTAACTCTTGACCCCATCTGAGATGCGGTTGTTTCTGTTCCAACAAACTTCTCTCTTGATAATCCTAACTCACCTGCTGATTGAGGGATAGCATCGGGAGCATCTGCTCCAACTGCTCGTCTTAGAGTTGATTTCGCCTGACCTAATCTACCTTTCACAATCTGTGCTTGTGTTGCTGGTGAGAAGAAAGCATCTGCCCCTTTACCTGTCTGTCGGAAGATACCTTTACCACCAAATCCAGCGACTTCACTATCAAAATTAATAGCGTCTCCATATACCTTCGCCCCTGTGAGTGCGGTATTAATACCTCCTGAAACTGCTGAACCTTTATCAAAGACATCAAATCCCGATTTCATAGCATCTGCTTTCATATTCGCAGTATTCATTGTATCATTATAAGTAGAAACCGCTTTTCTATTTAGTTCCTCTCTTACTCTCATTTGGTCAGCGTTAAAACTTGCCCCTGCTCTCATTAAGTCAGAACCCTGTGCGATGCCTGCTCCAATGTCCATTTTATATTAAGTATAAATAAAATAATAATTATCTAAGAATAATTAATATTGTTGTTTCGGCATAGATGAACTCACTTCTGCTTGTTTTCCCTGTATGTCTCCTACCTCTGCTCCCCCTTCTTCCCGATGTTGTCCGCCGACGGCGATTATCTCGTCAAAATTATGATAAGCGAGTGGCGGATTGGATTGTAAGTCTAAATAAAGAAAGTCATACTTATTGGGTGTCGCTGTGTAATAAATCTTTAAAAAGTTCTTCGCCCCACCAAATTGGTCGCCTATCTCCTCAGCAATTTTCCCAAGTTCTTTCATATTTGGAAAAGGACTTCCAATTATCATATTCGTCGCATTAGACCTAATGACTGGACTGACTTTCCTATAATTCTGAGAACTCATAAGTAATAACTTAATATTATAATGACGGAACCTTGATGCTAAATGATTGACTTTCGCTTCACGTCTAATTAATCCAATGATATCGTCTAAAATTAAAGCAACATCTGGTCTCTCTTGTGGGTCTTCGTATCCTTCCTGTTTCTCAATTAAATTATCAATAATGCTGTCATCATATTCATCATAACAATCAAATGCTTTCTTTAAAAATCTTGATGTTTTATCATTATAAATAGTAGGTGAAACACACATCACTTCATCAAAGAAATCCTGACCATAAAACTTACTATTTAATAATAAATTATTTATTATTGTTGATTTTCCTGTTCTAATGGGTGAAATCATCAATAAAAGTGCAGGAGGTTGAGGAAGATGAGGATGAAGTGGTTTCATCTTTTCTTTCGGTGGGTCTTTAACTTTAAGAATAGTTGGTGCTTCTGGTGCTTGGTCAAAAGTTTCTTCATCAGATGAACTATCATCTTTTTCAGGTTTCTCTGGTTTCTCCATTTATATTACTAATAAATATATTTTTATTTTATTTTATGCTAAACCTGCTATTTGCTGAGATATGAATGCTTCATCAGGTTCCTGTCCCATATCCCTGAAACCTTGTCTTAATATCTGTGCGTCTGAAACATCTACCCCTGGCGGTAATGCCATCTCAGAACCACTTGTTGCTGTCATTCCTCCACCTCTTCCTGAACGAGACCCAGGTGCCCAAGAAGGAACAGGGGCAGGATTTGATGCTTGGAGATTTGCCATAGGAGGTTGAGAAATACCTTGATAATCTAATGTTGAGCGTTTTGCGAAAATATCTTTTGCCCCTGGGAATGCTGGGACAAGTTCATCGGGGTCTGCTGGTCTTACTGGTGCTTTTGCATCATCCATTCTTAATCTATCTGCACCTGTGATTGTAGTATTTACCCCTGTTAAATCTCCGTATGCAGTCTGAGATGGAATATATTGCCTTGCCCCTTGTGTTGATAAGACTGCCGACCCCTTAGGTGGTTTCCTATCAAACTCTGACATTCCTGCTCCATATTGGAAAGGATTATATCCAGTAGGTAAATAATTCGGGTCTGCTTCTATTGCTTTCTTAACATAGAGAGCGTGTTTCGTATCTGCTTCCCTTGCTTTTGTTGCTCTCTTACCTGGTTCTTTGGCGATTGCTCTTCTACCCTCAAATGGGTCTCTTACTGGTGGGTTATCTTCTTCTCTACTCATTCCTTTTCTATCTAATCCCCATAACTCTTCTACTGGTTTTTGATGAGGGGCAATAACTAACTTTTTCTTTTCCATCTTAGGATTACCTTTTTTATCAGTAATTATTTTACGAGTTTTAGGGTCTCGGACAACTCCTTTGCCTAAATCTCGGGTATATTTACCTGTTTTCTGAGTTGCTAACTTAACTCTACTACGAGTTCCTGTCTCAATATCTCTTCCTGCCATTCCTAATCTCGTATCTTTAATTCTACCTTCTTGTAATGCGATATATTCATCAGTTGGTTTAAGATTACCTTTTGCCCCTATATCTAATTTAGTTCCACCACCTTCTTTCTTAGTTGCTTTCTTTCTCTTATAATTCTCAATAGGATACTTTGTAGGATGTTTAAATCCTGGTGCTAATCCTTTTATCATTGCCGTATCATCTCTATCTGCACTACCATATCCCTGAAATTGTGGGTCTGCCCCTCTTGACACGTGTTCTTCTGCGTCATCATTTCCAATGAGTTCATTAGCGTGTTTTAATAACATAGGAGCAGTTTGGTCAAGTTGTGCTTGTGCTCTGCCTTGCATAGGTAATAGTAAATGATAAGGTAATCTATCATCTGCCCCTTCTGGTGTTGGAAGAGTTCCTTGGAAATCTATTGGGTCTTCGGGTTCTCTGAATGCCTGTGCTTCTTCTGGAATAAAACTTTTAGGTTTCATTCTATCGCCTGGGGGAACTGAACTCTGTGCCCCTCTGCTTCTTGCTTGGCGTGCTCTCTTTCGTTCCTCAATCTTTTCTGCTAATGACATTCTTACTTCTCCACGGGTTGGTCGGTCAGGTTCAGATGCGATTTTATCTAATTGTCTTCCGAACTCTTCTGCTTCCTCATCACTATCAGTTTCTATGACGCCTCCTGGGTCTGCGAATGGGTCAAAATCTAATCCATCTAATGCGTCTGCTCCTTGGAAATCACCAATTGTGATAGGTTCAGTTCCAAGTTCTATTGCTCCCGTTTCTTCATCTACTTGTCCTGCCTCAACTGCTTGTTCTTCTTCTATATCTTCTTGTTCATTAAAATCCTCAAAATCTATATCTGGATTATTCTGCTCACGATGTCTCTGTTCTACTTCCTGCCTAATTAAATTAAGATATTCTTTATCTTGTTTAAGAGGCATTGTATTCACTGCTCTCTGAATATCTCTGTTTCTTTCTGCTAAACTCTGCCCCTGCTCAGAATATCCACCTCTTCCAAGAGGTGCTTGTAAAACTCTTTGTTCAGAACGACCACCACCAGTATCTAAAATATAATTATTAAGAGCACGCTGATTAAATCCACCAGGGTCATCTAATCTTATTGCTCCTCGTGCGGGGTCTCCTATGTTTTGCCTTCTTCCTGTTGTGATGGTGCCAGGAGTTGCTTTTCTCGGCATTGCTCTGATTTGCTTAGATGAAGGGGCACGCTCTTTGGTTTCCTTCTTGATATCCTTAGCAAGTTGCTTCTTCTGAACTTTGTGCTCTGCTTCCTTCTGACGATAACGGCGACCACCATAAGTTCCTGCCTTAATAGTTCCTCTACCTGACATATTTATAATATGACATAATAAAAAAAGTAAATGATAAAAATAAATTAATTAAAGCAACTCGCCCAAGGGTCATTCGGATTAAATTGCTGTTTCTGAGAACCTCTCATTTGCTTAAACACTTGTTGTTTTTGCTGAGCGAGATATTGCTGTGCTTGCATTGCTTCTTTCTCTGCTTTTCTCTGTTTTCTAATAGTATCATAATCATTAATCGCATTAAATTGTAAATCTCTTATCTGTTCTGCTGAAAGTTGATACATACCAACTTGCTGTTGAGGAGGTGCGGTTGGTTCTTCATAATATTGCCCCTCATATTCTGGATTGTGATATTCTGGGTCATTTGTATCGTAATCATAATGTGGATGATTGATGGGTTCGCCGTGAGTGCTCTGTCCAGGGTGTCCAGGTGCATTCTCACTAAAAGTTATATTTTTATTTTTTTTTTTATTAATACTATTTTTAGTGATTTTGCCCTGGTTGGGTTGGACAGAACGGGATTGTTTCTCTTCCTGCTCAACGAACTTCTTTTGCTTAGATTTTTGCTCTTCTAACCATTCTTCTTTCTCTCTTCTCTTTGCTTCCTTCTTTTCTCTCATCTTCTGCAAGTGTGCTAACTGCTTTGCTGAGGGTTGGCGTTTCACTTTTTTTATTTGTGGAACTTCTTTAAAAACTTCCTCATCATCCATTTTGCCACGTGGCACTTCTTCCTCGGGTTCAGCAGGGGCAAGTTCTTGCTCCTCATTAACTTCCATCTTAATTGGTTCAGGTTCAGGTTCAGGAGGCGGAGGCATTTTAACATCTATCATATCCATATTTTATAACTTAATATAGAAAAAAATAATAAAATAATAATTCTATTTCTATTTCTATTTTTCTATTTTTTCTATCTTTTCTATCTTTGACGAATGTGGAAACAGATGGTCGTATTTCCCGTGAGGTCGCCGACAAGTTGTTCATTCTTATCAACTATCGCCACATCCATCTGGTTAAGATTAAGAACATCAACATTCCTTAGGTCTATATATGTTCGCTCTTTAACCTCAAAGAATAAATCTCCGTGTTCCCGACCTTCATTACTAAATCTTGGTATATGATACAATATCTGAGAAGGAATTGATTTACAGAAGTTATAAGATTGTGCTGTTAGATTAGGACATTTAATGAATGCTGAATGAACAGCGAAAGTGGGAAGTGCTTGTGAATTAATAGACCAACTAAAACTTGCCCCTGGTCTTGCGATAACTCCACCTCCTTTCTTTTCACCAGTTCCGAACTGAGTTGATGGAACAGCGTGAAGTATCGGGAAACCTAATTCATCTCCCATATTGGCACCGAATGCTGGATAATACATACCTTTCTGAACAGCGAGACCAGTATTGACTTTTGGTTGCTGACATACGAATGCCCTATGTAATTCTAATGCATCACTATCAGCAGTTAAACCTCTCCAATGAATAATAGAACCTGATTTCATCTTTTGATTTTCTCGTGAAGCGAGCATCTTACAGAGTTCCATATTTCTCGTAGTTCCATTATATTGTGCCTGAGACCACCAAGATGACCCATCGCCTGCCCCTGTTCCATACTTAAATTGACCTCTTAAACCATCATTCCAATTTAAAGTATCAACGACACTTTCGTGGTTTGCATCAGAAGCAGACCATCCTAAATAAAGTGCCCACTTGTTCTGATTAATGGGTGTCCAGATTTTATCGTGAGAAACTCTATTAGCAACGGCAGTCGTATCACAGATGAGACCAGTTGCGGAGAAAGTGGTTGCCTTAGTTGTTTTATCATAATGTGCCATTGTTAATTTTATTCCAGAGTTCTTAAACTCCACTTTAAACTTTCCAACGAAGCAATTAGTTCCTGGTTTTGTGCTATCATCTCCGACGACATTTCCCCCTGTTGTCTTAATCTGCTCAGATACGACATTGCCTCCGCCAGCACCCCAATACTCAATCTCTTTCATTACGAGACCACCTGCTAAATCATCCCAGACTGCTTGACTAAGGATAAGAGAATATCCCGAACCATCCATTGCTTCATTCCAATCAACTCTGTAATCTCCGAAAGATATTTTATCTTCTGGCATTCCATTGTAATCAAATCCTTGATAGGAACTATCAGACTGACCAGGGGCAAGGAATGGATTTTTAGAACCATCCTGTAAAGCAGGAGAAGTGATGAAGAAACTACATTTATGACCAGAATAATTGGCATTAAATTGAGGACTTCCTCCTGCTGCATTCTGTGCTTTACCGAACTTATCCCATAAATCAATCTCAAATAAACCTTTACCTAATTCCATAGGAGCATCTGTATTAATAATTGTGCATTCAGATGAATTACCAGTTGTCTTTAATCTTTTAAGAGTAGTTTTCTTTCCACCAGCATCATTGGTAATACTATACTCACCAGCAACAGGAGCAGGGGCAGTTTCACTATGATATCCTTGCCACGTGGCGAGTTTATCACCATAATTAGTTCCATCAGACAAATCAATTGCCTCAAAGTCAAACTTAAATCCTGCATAAAGATTAGAACTAATATGGTCAGTGATGGCGACTTTATTAAAATAATTCGGGTGCATACTTGTGCATCTTTTAAGTTCTTCCTGTAATTCAGTTCTGAACTCTTCCTGAGTATAGACCCCTGGTTTAATAGTTGCTGGGATAGGAATGGATAAACTTTCACTTATATCCTGAACTGGTTTTCCGTGTTGGTCTTCTAATGCATCTCCAAGATACCAATGAAACCGATTTCCTGGTTGGATATCATAAACAGGTAATCTATTAATCTTTACAGACTGAACAGCAATCTCAGAGTTAGGAGGTATCTTTACTGGATTTCTTAGATGATTAGTATAGAAACTTGCTTTCTGTATTGGTGTTCCCTGATTAACTTTATGTGAAGGGTCGCCTGCTTGCTTAGAAGAATACTCATCCTGATAATTACTCGTAATCAATAAACTCATTTTATATAATAATAAATAAAATAATTTCTATAATAAAATAAATATGGTGAATAAGGGCAAAAGAGTTGGCGACAGCAAGAAGAAAAAGGAAGTCAAAGGAATAACCTTCTTTCATAATCCTAATGATACCCAAGGAGTTCCTGACCCAATCCAGCAGTTTGATATCTTAGATGGGATTGAGAAAGAGGAAAAAGTTAAAGAAAAAGATGTCTTTGAGGGTGTTAATCATAAGGAGAAAAAAGGCAAGAAATTAGAGAAAGGTAAGGATAAGAGACGAGACCCTAAGATGACTGAGATGCAGGAGCGAGGAAAGAAGAGAGGTCTTGACAAGAAGAAGGTTCCGAAGATTGGAAATAAAATTACTAAAAATAAGAAATAAAATTATTATCAATTTTATTAGTAATTTGCCTGGTTGCCCTGGACACTGGATTTGCACCAATGCCCGCTAATCAAGGTGCATATGCAATAACTACCCACACCCACCCAGCAACACATAAAACTAATTTAAAAAGAAAGAGTGTAATAAAGTATATACCCAATGGCGACGTTTAATGATAAATACAAGTGTTTCATCCTCGGTGAAGCGACTGAGACTTTCGGCGAAGGTCAGAAGATGGACATTCCTGATAGTTTTATTTTCCGAGGAATGCTGACCGAGGAGTTTGAGATGACGCCTGAGGAGGCGAAGAAAGAATGGACGAAGTTGGTGAAGTATGACGCTTCCCAGAACAAGAACTCCTTTTGCGGGAACAAGTTGGTCTATGCCTATTACTGGGAAGAACTACTTGCTACTCGCTACAAGGGAGGCAAGACAATGATGGAGATTTACGATGCCGACCCCGAGAAGTATTGGGGTCGTGTCTGTAAGATGGACAGGAGGAAGGGCAAGGCACCTTCTGCTCGTGATGCCTATGAACTGAACAAGGCGATTACCTTTTTTAAACCAACCACAGCGAAACATCTGGTTGAGCGTTTCACGAAACCAGGTGAAAAGGTCTTTGACCCTTGTGCTGGTTGGGGTGGTCGTCTTCTGGGCACTCTGAGTGCTGGAAGAACCTACATCGGTTGCGATACGAACCCAGCAATAGAAGGAATGGGCGACCATATGGTCAAGATTTTACAGCAAGACGAGGAGATTTTGCCTGGATGCTTTCACAGCATTTACAACAAGTCTTGTCTTGACTTTGATGTTCCGTGGAAAGTTGATTTTGCCTTTACTTCTCCGCCCTATGCGAACCTGGAAGTTTATTCAGGGATGAAGATATTTGTGGATGACGATGATTATTATAAAAACTTCCTCATCCCAATGATACAGAAATGTCTGAGTATGGTGAAACCTGGATGTGCTGTGGCAATCAATGTTTCTCCTCAGATTTATGAAAAGTTAGTTAGTGCCTACTCTTTCCCAGAGTGTGTGGAGAAGATTGACTTTCTCCAACAGATGGGTCAGCAGTCAGGCAAGAAGAAAGATTTTGTTTATGTGTGGCGTCGTCAGTAGAACCATCCCTTAGCAGGAACTAATCCTGCCTTAGTTTGTTCCATTCCTTGTGCCTTAATAATTTCTCGTTTGATATAGACCACCTCTCGTTTGATTGATTGGATGTCTTCTCTGAGGAGTTGTAGTTCTTTTAAGACTAACTCCATCGGTTTGGGTTTTTTATCATCTTCCGATAGTGGCATATATTTTACTAAATAAAATATTTATTTTTTCTTTTTTCCTTTTCTATTATTCCAATATTCCATTTTTTTCTTTTGATACTTTCTCTTAGATTTAGGAGCAGAACTGCCCCCAGACTTCTCACGAGGTTTGGGGGCAGTTTTGCGTGCAGTTGGTTGCGGAGCATCCCCGATTGTTGTTTGCGTGTAGGTAGGCATTTATTATGAAAATTATTTTATTTTCTATAATAAAATGACAATTCATAAAACACACACGAGAAAGGATTTGATAGAAGTGATTGATGTTTTTGAGTGGCACGATGTGATTGAGAATGCGAATGACTTAAATAAGGATACACTTAAAGGATTAATAGATTTACACCTAAGAACCATTGATAAAATAAAACCTGATAAGTTTTATTATGATATTGATTGTCTTGATGATTTAAGAGAATATCTCCGTAATCCCTCACCGAAACAAGTGTTATCGGTCAAGGAAAAAGAACTAATAATAGATAAAAGTAAAAAAATAATAAATTATTGTAAAGTTTGTGGATATTGTCTGAATGCGACAACTTATGATAAGATGGAAGATGTCTTATCAGATGCTCAGATGGTAAGGAAGTATTGTGATATCCCAACGTGTAGGAGAGCAATAAAATTATTAAATAATGATACGAAGTTGCCTCACGAAATCCAACCTATCATCACATATCGTATGCAACAGAGATTAAATAAAAAGATGAAAGATGGAGCATTAGCAGGGATGACAAGTCGTAAGGGGCAATTTAGTCTTTCATTCTCTTAACCTTTCCATAAGTCTTTCACTGCCCAATAAGCGGGAGAGTTCTTATCTTTGTATGCTAATGAACCATCCTTCTTCTTGATACCTTTGCTTCTTGCTAAGAATGACGCACGCCTTTTTGGGTCTTTATGTTGTGTGAAATCTTGCATAGAACTATCGCCATAATGAATGAGTTTAGTTCCACCTGATGCACTCTTAACATATACCATCTTCTTCTTGCCTTTACGAGTAGATTTCATTGGTTTATAGAGAGGTTTGCTCTGTCCCGCCTTGCCAGTCGTTTTTGCCATTATATTACTAAAAAATAAAAAAATAATTTTATTAGAATAATTTAGTTATTTACCCTGGCAACGCTGGACAGGATATCACGATTAATCTTCTTCCTACACAGGTGCCGATAGTTCTGCCATTTCCTTGCTTTGATGCCTTTATCAGATTTATTATATTTCTTTTTTTGCTGAATTATTCTCGGTTTCTTTAAGTAGTCAGGAACATAACTCATATTTTTATTAATACATATATTCTCAGAACCCTCAGCAATCTTAATAAACACTTGTTCTAATTCTCTTAATTCTTCACACGAGTTAATCTCAACCTTAGCGAGTATCTTAAACTCAACCTCCCCATCAAAGAGGCATCCATATCGGGGGCAAGTTTCAGACTTCACCCGATGACGATATAATCTCTTCTTAGCATACTTCTGTATCGTAGAACCAATATAAATATTTTTATTTTCTGTATTTTTTATTTGGTATATTTGTCCCCACATCTTATACTACTTAATATGATAATTTTATTTAGAATAAACCGCACCTTTTGTTTGGAGAGAATGACCCGAAGCATTTGCTTGCTTGATTACTTCTTTCATTTCTTCATCAGATGCGTCATTGATATCCTTGGGGATAGTGCCATAAATCTTCCTGAGAAGAGTAGTAGAGATATTATACCCCAGGTATTTCTGGAATGTTTCAGTCAGAAGATGCGAGATATCATTTCGGGTCAGAGGATTACCCGTTGCCCAATCAAAAAGATAGATTACTTTATTTTCTAATTTAGTCCAATCTCCATTTATCTTATATTTAATCCACTCTTTAAGAATTATTTGTAAATCTAAACTCTCAATTTCTAATGTCTTTTCACCATACTTTTTACTTGTTTTATAGTTATTGAGAACGAAACTCATACTTTCAGGAGGTTTTCCTAAAACGAGATAATTATGTTCATTTCTTTCCTCTTCTGCGATTTCATCAAAGATTTTATTAGGGAACACTTCCATCCCTGCCACATCATTTCTGAATTGGTAATATTTATAAATATTAATCATTGCATATGCCATATGAGTTTGCCTGGTTCTGAGGTCTTTTCTCATTAGTTCCAGCATCTTGTCAATATCCTCAGCACTGACATTTTTAAGAACTTCCTGTTGTGATTTAGTATTCATTCCCTTTGATTTATCATATTCGGCATTAAGTAAATCTCGCTTTCCCTCGTAAATCTTTGTAATGCCCTCACCCTTCTGGACACCAGACGCATAAAGACCGACAAGCAGAGAGTTGTAATAGTTTCTTTGAGTATTAGGTTTAAAACCAGATAGTTTGCCAGAAACCATCGCACTATCATTTGCCCAGAGCATATCAGTATAGTTCGGGGGAGCGAGTTTTCGTATGTCAGAAAGATATTTATTAATAGTTTTATCAGAATAAGGTTCCAGTCCCCGAGATGTTTTCCATTCATTAATAGCAAGTCTCAGTTGGTTTTCCATTGTATCTTGTATATGCATATATATTATTTATTCTTTAAACTATTTAGTTTTTTGGGGGGGTTTTAGTTTAAAGATAAAATGACTTAATAAAACTATAATAGAATGCCAACAGAACAAAGAAATTACTGGCAACTGCCTCGTCATAATTTTAAAGAGAAAGGACAATGTATTAAGGTTGTTGAGAGTTGGAAGAGGAAATCTAATCGCCACGCTATGAATGCTGGTAGAACTAAATATGCTCTTATGTGTTTCTTAGAAGGGAATGTCCAAGAGACACCTGCCCCTGGTGAGAATGTGTCTGAATTAATACCTCTTGATGATGACCCTGTCTTTACTGGAACAGAAGAAGAAATAAAAAAACAAGAAAATGATAATATTTTATTTTTCTGTGGAATATGTCAAGAAAATCAAGTAAAGCAAGGAAGGAGAAAACCAGTCATATATCAATGTGGTCATAGCAATTGTGCTGAATGCTTTAATGGTATGATAGCATCAGGGAGAACAATGGCGTGCCCCTATTGCCGAAAAGACATCACAAAAGCAGTGCGGTTGTTTATTGACTGACCCATAAAAGTTAAATAGTTTAAAGATAAATTATAATATATGCATATAACAATAATGGAAGGAACAGCAAACTCTGAAATGATTAATGAAATGATTACAGAACTTAATACTCCTACGAAAGATAAGAACTCTCATCTGATAGTAGGTGAAGATTATAAGATTACAGGGGGCAAGTATAAGAAGTGGAAGACTTGTCGCCTGGAAAAGATTAATGATACCTATTCAGATGTATCTGTTCAGGTTAAACAGAATAATATAGTTGGGGAACCAATCACAACTGAAACTTGTAAAGTAAAGAATATCTATCTATTAAGGGCAAATCCTCCTGCCGTTGATATGCCAGATGCTGAGGACTTGCTGGTCGTTGAGAACCTGGAAGAACATTTTGCCAATCATCCTCAGGCACAATTTGCCCCTGGCACTGGTGAGGGAAAGTCTGCTCATATTGAGATTATTGAGCAGGAGTGTGAGGAGGAGAAGGAGGTATTAATTCAGAAACCTGATAAAGAGGTCAAGGAGATTAGTTGGTTGAGCGAGGAAATAGCGGACAATCCCAGTCTTAGAGAATATTTAAAATCTAATGAGATTAATAGACTTGTTGAGGAGAATGAGAGACTAAAAGCAGTCATCCAAAATCTCGCAATAAAATTATCATAAAAATTATATAAATAAAGTATATAATGTCCGAAAGTGAAGGATTAGAACTAAATGGAGGAAGATTACAAGATTTTACCATAGACCAGTTAGCAGGAGCATTAGCACTCTCATTAGGAGCAGTAGGAACTTTATTATTAGTCATATGGCAATCACGCTGTGCTTGTCGTTGTAGATTAGGATTATCTGACAAGTGTTATATTTTTGATTGTTCCAGGGAACCGCCACCACTTAAAGAAGATGATGAAGAAGAACAGGGGCAAGTTGCACAGGCAAATCAGGCGAAGCGGGAAAAGGTAGAAATAAAATTATCAGATGAAGAAATCACCGAAGGAACGTTTCCATCACCAGTTCCCAGCGAACCTCTCATCCGTCCAGGGGAACCAGAACCAGAACCTGAAATACTAAAATAAAATAAAAAATAATTTTATTACCTTATTTTTAGTAATTTGCCCTGGTTGGGTTGGACAGGTTGATTTGCACCAATGCCCGCCAATCAAGGTGCATATGCAATAACTACCCACAGCAACTGGACGATATGGCGAACAACACTACTCCCCTCGCTTTCTTTCCTGGCATCCCTCTGAACGCCAACTTCGTCATCAGCGAGCAAGAAGACCGCTGGTTGGGCGAGGACTACATCGGCACGGCGGAAGGCGATGCCCCTGATGAACCCGACGGACATTATAGGATGAGGGAGGGTTTCCGCTACGATACCATCTGGGGAGACTTGCCCCGCCCGATGCGGGGTCTCATCACAGAGATAGACAACTCCCACAGCGATGACCTCACTGCCGAGTGGTGCGAGTGGATGGACTGGATTGACACAGACTTCCCACTCTGGACAGAAGAAGACCTTGCTTGGATTGACGAATTAGAATAAATTGCCCCTGCTCCCCTTGCCCAATAAAATTATATTCCCAATAAAATTATAAGAACCATCCACTCATCCATCCACTCACCAGCAATCAGCGGGCGTTTGTGCGATTTGCACGAATGCCCGCTAATTTGCGTGCATATGCATTGACTGCCACTGCATTGTAGATAGAGATAGGAAAAAAAATAAAAGACAAAAAAAACAATAGAACGTCAATAAAACTAAATAGTTTAAAGAATAAATAATATATAATAATATAAGTAGAATGTCCAGCACTCCAATCCAAGATTTCGCAAAGCGTCTGGAAGCAGAGTGTAATAATGATATCCCTATGTGGCGTCAAGTCTGGGTCATCCCAGCAGACGCTCGCAAGGACAAGAAGAAAGATTATTGTTTCACCGAATATCCATCAATGACTGCCGAGGAGATGGCAAACTCGTCCAAACTCAACAAGAAGGGCGACCGAACCATCCCTGGCAGAGGATACACCAAGAAACCCAACTACATCAACAATCGTGAGGGGGGTGATTGTGCCTATCCTGCCACATCTATGTATGTCAAGCGTATTCCTGATATGTTCGTGATTGACCTGGATGACAAGTCCAAGTGTAATGATACGAACCCTCTGTTCGTGGAGATGATGGAGAGTGGTTGCCCCTACACCATCACGGCGAAGGGTTATCACTTCTACTGCTACGTAGATGACACACCTGATTTCACAGCAAGTCTCTCGGTTCAGAAGATTATTGACCCGACTGACCCTACTGATGATAAGGATACTGGATTGATTGGTGCGATGGACTTTCTCGGTCGCAAGCATCCGACTGCTTTTAATCCGATTGAGGCGAACCATCACGAACTTGTGAATGGCGATGCCCCTTTCCCTCACTTCCCGTGGGATGTTTTCAGCAAGAAGTATCTGAATGTTGCCAAGATGCGAGGTGCTAAGAAGAAGAAACGAGACAACCAGTCTCGGGAACAACAGCGTGAGGCAGTCGCCGTCTCAGGCAATTCTTCCAATGAGTGTCGCATCTCCAAGGATTTGTTCGTTGGTTATCTTGACCGACTGGACATCTCTGAGGGTTCCAAGAGATACAAATATGACCCTTGGTTGTATATGGGCATCATCTGTTGGAACAACTTTCTCGGTGAGGATGAGGGTTTCCTCATCTGGATGACCTGGGCACATAAGGACAAGTTGTTTAAGAAACTCCCCGACGGAACGAGCAACGAACATACGTATCGTGATATGAGTGAGCATAAGGTGAGGTGGGATGGTTTCGGTGAGAAAGAGACGCCATTGACCTGGAAGACCCTTCGCAAGTGGGCGAATGAAGATGATGGGTCGCTGAACATCTACCAAGAAGTGTTTGATGCTCGCCAGTATGATGGTCTCTGCGATTATATGAATGAGTTTCTGGCATTTAACAAGGATACCTCGGAGATTATATTTCTTGACCCGCAGGACAACTCCGAGTATGCCAGGATTAGACATAAGAAAATCAATGATACTCGCCCTATGTTTGAGAAGTATTTGATTGCTGTTCCTGATGAGGATGAGGAAGAGGGCAGTAAGAAGAAGAAGAAGAAGATTAACCCATTCACCATTTGGATGAAGAACATTCAGAGACGTGATGTGTGTGGTGTTGTCTTTGACCCTTCGCCTTCTGCCCCTAAGAACTATTACAATCTATTTGATGGTTTTGATATTGACCAGAGGGATGTTTCCGACTGGTCGCTTGCTGAGGCAGAGGCAGAGTGTTCGGGTCTTCTCAATCATATCCATCAGATTTGGTGCCAGGGCAATGATGAGCATTTTAAGTTTATTCTCGGTTGGTTCGCTCACATCTTACAGCGACCTCACATCAAGGTTGGTTGTCTGATTTGTGTGAAGTCCAAGGAAGGAGGGGGCAAGGGCATCGTGTTTGATTTTATGAGAAACATTCTCGGTCGCCGTCTCTATAAACAGATTAGCGATATCCAACATATCACTGGTCAGTGGAACTCCTGCTTGGAAGGTCGCCTGCTTATCAATGGTGATGAGGTTGTTTGGGGTGGTGATGTCGTGAAGGGTAATACTCTGAAAGGACTTATCACTGAGAATGAAATTACCATCAATGAGAAGTTCAGGGCATCGTATAGTATCAACAACACTACTGCGTTCTGTATGAGTTCCAATGAGGAGAGGTGTATGTCCAGTCGTGAAGGCGACAGACGCTCCTTTGGTTTGGAACTTGACAACAAGTGGTGTGGTCGCCAGAAGAGCACTGAGCATCGTGATTACTTCCGCAACATCTCTGGCACTGACAACGCAACCCAGGGAACCAGTCGCAAGAAAGCAGAGGCATTCGCCAAGTATCTGTTTGAGTTTGACTTGACTGGATTTAATCCTGCCAACGCTCCTCTCACTGACTTCGTATCCAGTCAGATTATGAAGAACTGGCATCCTGTTGAGAAATGGTGGTTTCGTGTTCTGCAAACTGGTTCTATGGACATTGAGCAGAAACATAAGAAAGAAACCATTGAGACCTATATGGAGAATGACTATGAGAAACAGCGTCGTATTCCCTACGACGATGACCAACTGACCTATGGTAATGTCTCCGAGAAGTGGGGCAATGGTGAGAAGGTTGTGAAGTTCTCTCATCACAAGATAAAACCACTTCGTTCGGTTCCCTACTACTTTGCCAACAAGAATATGGCGAAGGGTGAGTATGGACTGAATTGGATGTCTGGTCATTCTCCATCCATTTGGAGCAAGTGGCAGGATTTGTGTAAGGAGTATGACATAGATATTCTGAAAGTTCCTATGCCATTTGAGTTGGTCTTGTGCTACGATTGGAGTTCCTATGGTTCATCCTACGATAAACTCAAAACCGACCATCCGCTGGATTGGATACCTCAGGGATTTCACAAGGGTGGAGGCGGAGACTATGAGTGTGATATGCTCTGTGGAATGCCCCAGACATCGTGTCAGGATTGTTCTGGTAAAATCCCGAAACTGGTTCCTGAGCATAACCCTCAGTGGGAGCAGTTGTTTAAGAAGTCCGATGAGTGCCAACTGGATTGGCAGATGGATGAACAACGCCCCTTTCAGTCGGTTCAGAAGAGGATGAACACGAAGGTCTATCTGTCCAGGTCAGATGAGAGAATGGAACATCTGAGTGATGGGTTCCATCATTCTCATATGCACTACTTCCGTCGTGGTTGTGAGGGTTGTTTTGCCCCTGAACCTGTTGATGAGCAGTCCCGTGAGAAGTTCGCCAAGATTGTGGTGAAAGACCTTTCCAAGTTCGCTGACTACTGCTCCAAGTGGGAGGGTGGTGTGAATGAGGAGAACTTCCACGAAGACCTTGCTTGGATGGAATGGAACGACACCAATGGAAAACTACTCCATCATATGGAGGAGAGGTCTAATGTGTCTCGCTGGTTGTATAACAAGGACTGGGTCTTTGAGAAGTTCCAGCAACAGGTTGGCATTGGTTATGGTGGTCATAACATAGACCAGAACACATTTTGGTCTCGTATCTGTGAGATGCTCGGAGGTAAGAGAGATGATGGCAAGGGAGGTCTATATCACTCTATGAGACTTCGTGAGCGTGGCGATAGAAAGCAGTTCCTTCGCTATGTCGGCATAGAACCTGCCCGTGAGCGTTTCACTCAATGGGCGGGTCGTCTTGTGGATTGGGATGATGATGGTTTCGCTGATGATGCCAATGATAATGATGACTTCGGATATTAGAAACTAAAAAATAAAAAAAAAAATAGATAGACATTTTATTAGATTTTGGTTGGTTTGCCTGGACAGATAGAAAATAGATAGA